>ERZ838516.1499-NODE-1499-length-29806-cov-3.348761_pt1 | contig 29806 bp, 28 predicted proteins | sample MGYA00519910_ERZ838516 | MGnify/ENA primary metagenome ERZ838516 (study PRJEB31850, sample SAMEA3708837) | human gut metagenome | biome: human gut; feature: human-associated habitat; material: faeces | place: China | collected 2014 ... | reverse complement strand
AGAAGCAGCAGATGAGGCTGTAGAAGCAGCAGAGGAAGATGTACAAGCGACAGAGGAAGTGGCAGAAGGCGAAGCAGAAGCGTAAGAGGGAGGAGAGTATATGAAGCAAAGAAAAGTACCTCTCAGAAAATGTACCGGCTGTCAGGAAATGAAAAATAAAAAGGAGCTGATTCGCATTGTACGAAATGATGCAGGCGAATTTGCCTTAGACCGTACGGGAAAGCTGCCCGGACGCGGTGCATATATCTGTCCCAATGCGGAATGTCTGGCGAAGGCGCAGAAATCCAAGGGGCTGGAGCGCTCCTTTAAGGTGTCCGTGCCGAAGGATGTGTATGAGCAGCTGCTTCAAGAATTGGAGAAACAGACCAATGAATAAATTTTTTTCCCTTCTGGGGCTTTGCAAGCGGGCAGGAAAGCTTGTTGCAGGCGAGGTGGCCGCAGAACAGGCGGTGCGTAAAAAACAGGCATATCTGCTCATTTTAGCGCAGGATGCATCGAAGAATACAAAAAAGAAATTTACAAATTCCGCAGTGTATTATGAACTGCCTCTGGCAGAAATCGGAACCAAGGAAGAACTGGGCAGAGCCATTGGCGTAGAAATGCGCTCCATTATTGCGATTACAGAAAAGGGCTTTGCAAAAAAATTGAAAGAGCTTGCGGATGATAATATAGAGAATAGAACGAAGGTCGGTGAAGGCTGATTTTCGAGAAAGACGAGGTGTTGTGGAATGTCCAAAATCAGAATTTATGAACTGGCAAAGCAGCTTGGCGTTGCCAATAAAGACTTAGTAGCAAAAATCAACAGCATCGGCATTGAAGCAAAAAGCCACATGGCAATGCTGACAGAGGAAGAAGCCGCAAAGGTGACGGCATTATATCAGCCGAAGAAGGAAGAGCCCAAAAAGGATGCACCGAAAAAGGATGCACCCAAGCAGAATCAGCCCAAGCAGAATCAGCCTAAGCAGAATCAGCCGAAGCAGGATGGGCAGAAAAAGGAAAATGACCGCAGACAGGACGGCAACAGACCTGCGCAGAAGAAGGACAACAGAAACGAAGGCAGAAGCAACGAAGGCAGAAGCAACGAAAGCAGAAACGAAAACAAGCAGGGCAAGGGCAATAATAACAATAATAATAACAAGCAGGGCGGTCAGAATAACAAGGGCGCGCAGCAGCAGGGCAAGAAGGACAACAATAAAGGCAAGGACAAAAAAGACAAAAAGGGCAACAAGAACGGTCAGAAGGTAAGAGAAAACCCCATGGAGCGCAGAAGACGTGAAATGGAGGAGGAAGCAGCACTGATGGCAGAGCTGGCGGCACTGGAGGCGGAGGAAGCAAACGCAGATCCCGTTATCAAATATATTCCCGAAAGCATTACCGTAAAGGATCTGGCTGAGGTTCTGGGCAAAAAAGGCTCCGATCTGGTTATGAATCTGATGAAAAAGGGCAAAATGCTTGCCATCAATGCAACACTGGATTTTGATACCGCGGCTTCTATCGCAGAGGAATACAACGTGATTCTGGAGCAGGAGGAAGAAAAGGATATCATGGAAGAAGCCTTTGGAGCAGAGGAGGAAGAGGATGAATCCAAGCTGGAGGAAAGACCTCCTGTTGTTGTTGTAATGGGGCATGTTGACCACGGCAAAACCTCTCTGCTGGATGCTATCCGTCATTCCAGCGTAACAAAGGGCGAAGCAGGCGGCATTACACAGCATATCGGTGCATATACCGTTCAGATTGACGGCAAGCCCATTACCTTCCTGGATACCCCCGGTCACGAGGCATTTACGGCAATGCGTATGCGCGGCGCGCAGATTACAGATATCGCGATTCTGGTTGTTGCGGCGGATGACGGCGTAATGCCCCAGACGGTAGAAGCAATCAACCATGCGAAGGCAGCAGGCGTTGAAATCATCGTTGCCATCAACAAGATGGATAAACCCTCCGCAAACCCCGACCGTGTAAAGCAGGAGCTGACAGAATACGGTCTTCTGGCAGAGGACTGGGGCGGTACAACCGTTTGCGTTCCCGTATCTGCACACACGAAGGAAGGCATTGACAACCTGCTGGAAATGATTATTCTGACAGCGGAAATGAAGGAGCTGAAGGCGAACCCCAACAAGAAGGCAAGAGGTGCTATCATCGAAGCACAGCTGGATAAGGGACGCGGCCCTGTTGCGACCGTACTGGTGCAGAGCGGCACTCTGCGTGTGGGCGATCCTGTGGTTGCAGGCCCTGCATACGGGAAAATCAGAGCGATGACAGATGATAAGGGCAGACGCGTGAAATCCGCAGGCCCTTCCACTCCTGTTGAGATTCTGGGGCTTTCCGAGGTTCCTGCGGCAGGTGACAGCTTCTATGTAGCGGCAAACGAAAAGCAGGCAAGACAGCTTGCAGAAAGCGTTATCGCAAAGAACAGAGAAACACTGATTAGCCAGACACCCCAGAAGGTATCTCTGGATGATCTGTTCAACCAGATTCAGAGCGGGAACATGAAGGAGCTGGGGATTATTGTAAAGGCGGACGTACAGGGCTCTGTAGAAGCAGTGCGTCAGTCTCTGGAAAAGCTGACAAACGAGGAGGTACGCGTGCGCGTAATCCATGGCGGCGTTGGTGCGGTTACGGAAAGTGACGTGCTTCTGGCATCCGCATCCAATGCGATTATCATCGGCTTCAACGTGCGTCCAGAGCCTGCGGCAAAGGCATTTGCGGATGAGGAAAAGGTAGACATTCGCCTGTATCGTGTTATCTATAACGCAATCGAGGATATTCAGGCTGCCATGAAGGGGATGCTTGACCCCATTTACGAAGAAAAGGTTCTGGGCCATGCAGAGGTACGCCAGATCTTTAAGGCATCCGGCGTTGGTACGATTGCCGGCAGCTATGTGAAGGACGGTAAATTCGTGCGAAATTGTCAGGTTCGTATCGTGCGTGACGGTATCGTTGTGTACGAAGGCGATCTGGAAAGCCTGAGACGCTTCAAGGATGACGTAAAAGAGGTTGCAGCAGGCTATGAATGTGGTCTGGTGTTCAAGAAATTCAATGATGTGAAGGAGGGCGACTGGATCGAAGCCTTCACCATGGTAGAGGTACCTCGCTAATTTTGAAATAAAAGGTGAGAGATTATGAAAACAAATAACAGACTTTCTCGCATCAATGACGAGATTATGAAGGAGCTTTCCCAGATTATCCGGGCAGAGCTGAAGGACCCCCGTATTGGTGTGATGACAAGCGTGATCCGTGTGGAAACGACGCAGGATTTGAAATACTGCAAGGTTTATGTTTCCGTACTGGGTGACGAGAAGGATAAGGAAAATGTAATGAAGGGGCTGCAGAACGCAGGCGGCTTTATTCGCCGGCTGATTGCGCAGAGAATTAACTTGCGCTATACCCCTGAGCTGCGCTTTAAGCTGGACGAATCCGCAGAATATGCCATCCACATGGATGAGCTGTTCAGCAAGATTGACAAAGAGCGGAAAGAAAGAGATGCAGAATGAAAAAGGCAAACAACTCTTTTGATGAAATCATGGAATGGGTTCTGTCGGCGGAAACGATTGCGCTGGCAGGACACACCAACCCCGACGGGGATGCCATCGGTGCCTGTTTGGCACTCGGCGGCGCACTGGAAAAGGCAGGGAAGCAGGTGCAGGTCATTCTGGAAAAATACGCGGATAAATATCAGCTGATTCCAAACGGGCATCTGGTCTGTGCGGCAGAGGATGCAAGGCTTCCTGAGCTGTTTCTCGCACTGGACTGCGGTGACGAGGGGCGCTTGGGGGAGGCGGCGGAAATTTTTCGCAGGGCGGCAAAGAAAATCAATATTGACCACCACGAAAGCAATACCTGTTTTGGGGAATTGAATTATGTGGCGGCACAGGCATCCTCGACAAGCGAAATTATTTTCCGTATGCTGGAGGGCAGGCTGCCCATCACGGCGGCAGAGGCGGCAGGGCTTTATGCCGGACTGATTTATGATACGGGCGGCTTCCGTCATTCCTCCACCTCTCCCGAAACCATGCGGATTGCAGGGGTCTTGATGGGGTACGGGATTCCCTTTACGGAGATTTATAACCGCTTTTTCGACAGCCGCAGCTTTTCGGAATTAAAGCTGATGGGCAGAGCCCTGAGCAATGCAGAGCTGCTGTTTGGCGGCGATGTGGTCTGCTCTCAGATTACGGCGGCGGAGATTGCGGAGCTGGGCGGCAGCAGTAAGGAGCTGGATGCCATCATCAATTATCTGAAGGGCGTATTGGGCGCAAAGGTGGCCTGCTTCTTCTATGAAAAGACGGAAACGGATGTAAAGGGCAGCTTCCGCGGCAATGACGGCTATGATGTATGCGCATTGGCGCAGAAATTCGGTGGCGGCGGTCATGTGAAGGCGGCAGGCTGTACCATTTCCGCACCGATTGCCGGAGCGAAGGAAATGGTTCTGGCAGAGGTGGAAAAAATGCTGTAAAAAAGAATTTAAGGAGGTACTGTTTTTTGGACGGTATTTTCAATATTTACAAAGAAAAGGGATTCACCTCCCATGATGTGGTTGCGATTGTGCGCAGAACCATTCACATGAAAAAGGTGGGACATACCGGCACGCTTGACCCCGATGCGGAGGGCGTTCTGCCGGTCTGCGTGGGGAAGGCGACCAAGCTTTCGGATGTCATCATGGATGGCAGAAAAAGCTACCGCGCCATGCTCCGCTTAGGTATTACCACAACGACGGAGGACGCTTCGGGCGAGGTTCTGGAGACGAAGGCGGTTGTATTTGATGAGGAAAAAATCCGCGCGGCTGTGACAGCCTTTATCGGCAGACTGGAGCAGGTGCCGCCGATGTATTCCGCAGTGAAGGTGAATGGGAAAAAGCTGTATGAGCTTGCCAGAGAGGGCAAGGAGATTGCACGAAAGGCGCGCACCATTGAGGTGTATGATATTCGGATTCGCAGATTCCTGCCGCCAGACGGAGTGGAGATGGACATTGACTGCTCGAAGGGGACATATATCCGCACGCTTTGCGCCGATATCGGCAAGGCACTGGGCTGCGGCGGACACATGGCGGAATTGCTGCGGACAGCAACGGGCAGCTTTTCTCTGGAAAACGCCATAAAGCTGGATGATTTGAAGGCACTGGCGGAGCAGGAGAGAGCAGAGGAGGCCCTGCTGACGATGCAGGAGGCACTCAGAGACTTTCCCGTGATAAAAATTGCGGAAGGCTCGACCAAGCTGCTCTATAACGGCGGAAAAATACAGGAAAAATATTTTACAAAGCAGCCGAAGGCATTGCAGGAGGATGAAATCGCAGCGGTTTACGATTTTGAGAATCATCTTGTTGGACTGTATGCGCTGAAAAAAGAAGAAACGAATTTTTACATCAAACCGTTTAAAATGCTGGTATAAAGCAAGGATTTTTATACTTGTAAAAGGAGTAAAAAAATGGAACATATTACTGACACGCGAATTGAGCAGAGCGAGCCGACGGCTGTGACTCTGGGGAACTTTGATGGTCTGCATCAGGGGCATCGTTCGCTGATCAATCTGACAAAACAATTTGCGGAGGAGGAGGGGCTGAAAAGCGTGGTATTTACCTTCTCTCCCCACCCGATGTTTGTCTTTCAAAGAAAAGAAGATTTTGCCTTAATCGTTGACCCTTCGGAAAAGAAATTCCAGATGGAGCAGATGGGCATTGATATTTATATTGAATATCCCTTTGATATGAACTTTGCGGCAATGGACCCTGAGGACTTTGCAGTGAAGCTGATTTTTGAAAAGCTGAAATGCCAGGTGCTGGTGGTCGGGGAGGATTACCGCTTTGGCAAGGGCGCGGCAGGCAATTATGAAATGCTGAAGCGTCTTGGTGCAGAGCGCGGCATTAAGGTTATCGGTGTGCCGAAGGTGCTGCATGGGGACGAGAGAGTCAGCTCCTCCCGTATCCGCAGATGCCTTCTGGAAAAGAATCTGGAAGAAGCAAACCGGATGCTGACGGTGCCTTATTTCATCCTTGGCACAGTAAAGGAAGGGAAAAAGCTGGGCAGAACCATCGGCTTCCCTACGGTAAATATCGAGGCGCATCCGCTCAAGCTGTTCCCGCCTAATGGGGTCTATGCAACAAAAACCTTATATAAGGGGAAATATTATTACGGTGTGACCAATATCGGCAAAAACCCCACCGTAAACGGCACAGTGAAGATTGTGGAAACATATTTACTGGATTTTAATGAAATGATTTACGGCGAACAGCTACAGACATTTTTCTATAAATTCCTGCGCAGTGAGCAGAAATTCCCAAGCGTGGAGGAGCTGCAAAGGCAAATTGCGATCAATGCGGAGCAGGCGAGAGCCTATTTTCACTCTGCGGAGTATGCGCATTGGAGAAGCGAGCAGGAAAAATAAAAGCGTGAAAATCGGAAAAAAGCCTGCTTTTCTTGGGAAACTTGCGTAATTTCCTTGAATTTTCCTTGCAAAGATGGGCTTCGTATGGTAATATACTAATGTTGTAAAACCGAGACTCAGTTTCCGGACACTCCGACCATTACTTAGTCTTTGGGGATACAGAAATAAAAAAACATAAGGTTTTTAAGGAGGAAAACAACAATGGCAGCAACAATTAACAAACAGGAAATCATCGCAAAATACGGCAGAACACCTAACGACACAGGTTCTCCCGAAGTTCAGATCGCACTGCTGACAGCAAGAATCTCTCTGCTGACAGACCACCTGAAAATGCACAAGAAGGATCACCACTCCAGACGTGGTCTGCTGAAAATGGTTGGTCAGAGAAGAGGCCTGCTGAACTACCTGAAGGAAATCGATATCGAAAGATACCGTGCAATCATTGCAGAACTGGGTCTGAGAAAGTAATTTACAGATGACAGAAAAAGGGAGGAGCCAATCCTCCCTTTCTTTTTAAAAAGCAAGAAACGAGTAGGAGGCACTATAGATTTCCAACTTTTTTTGCAAGAAGGGACAGGCTTGCAGGCGAAGTTGAAGATCTATGGTGCGAAAAAACGACATTCAAGAAAAGGAGAATGATTATGTTTAGAAGCTATTCCATGGAACTGGCAGGCAGAACACTGACAGCTGAAATCGGCAGAGTGGCAGAGCAGGCAAACGGCGCATGCTTAATGCGTTACGGCGATACAACCGTTCTGGTAACTGCAACTGCATCCGATAAGCCCAGAGAAGGGATTGATTTCTTCCCTCTGAGCATTGATTACGAAGAAAGACTGTATTCCGTTGGTAAAATTCCCGGCGGCTTTATCAAAAGAGAGGGCAGACCCTCCGAAAAGGCGGTTCTGACAGCAAGATGTATCGACAGACCTCTGCGTCCTCTGTTCCCCAAGGATTACAGAAATGACGTTGCTATCGTTGCAACCGTTATGTCCGTAGATCAGGACTGCGCACCCGAGGTGCTGGCAATGATCGGTGCTTCTCTGGCACTGAATATTTCCGATATTCCCTTTACAGATCCCGTGTCTTCTGTGAATATCGGCTATTGTGACGGCGCACTGGTGGTAAACCCCACAGCAGCGCAGAGAGAAACTACAAGACTGAACCTGACCGTTTCCTCCAAGGAGGATAAGGTTATGATGATTGAGGCAGGTGCGGATGAAATCCCCGATGCACTGATGATGGAGGCAATTCATCTGGCATTTGATACCAACCTGCAGGTTGTAAAATTTATTCAGGAAATTACAGCAAAAGAGGGCAAGGAAAAAGCACCCTACACAGAATATGTAATTCCTGAGGATGCATATCAGCTGGTAACAGGCTTTATCACAGACGCAAGAATGGAGGATGCCGTTTTTGCGGAGCTGAAGCAGGACAGAGATGCAAAGATTAAGGCGCTGACCGAGGAGGTTACAGAAGCCCTGACAGAACAGCTGACAGCAATGGTTGGCGAAGAAACGGATATTGACGCACTGATTGGCGATATTATTTATAAATTCCAGAAAATGACGGTAAGAAGAATGATTCTGAGAGACCACAAGCGTCCCGACGGTCGTGGCATTGAAGAAATCAGAAAGCTGTCCGCAGAGGTAGACGTTCTGCCTCGTGTGCATGGCTCCGCGCTGTTCTCCAGAGGACAGACACAGGCACTGACCGTAACCACATTGGGGGCAATCAGCGAAGGACAGAGATTGGATGGTCTGGATACAAACGAAACAGGCAAGAGATACATCCATCACTATAACTTCCCCGGCTTCTCCGTTGGGGAAGCAAAAACCTCCAGAGGCCCCGGCAGACGTGAAATCGGGCATGGCGCACTGGGCGAAAGAGCATTGCTGCCCGTTATCCCCAGCGAGGAGGAATTCCCTTACGCAATCCGTCTGGTTTCCGATATTTTAAGCTCCAACGGTTCTACCTCTCAGGCATCCATCTGCGGCTCCACACTGTCCCTGATGGCGGCAGGTGTTCCCATCAAACGTCCCGTTGCAGGTATTTCCGTAGGTCTGGTAACGGGCGAAAACGATGATGATTTCATCGAAATCACAGATATTCAGGGCGTTGAGGACTTCTTTGGCGATATGGACTTTAAGGTTGCAGGGACAAGCGAGGGTATCACAGCCATCCAGATGGATATGAAGATTCATGGCTTGACCTTCCCTATGATTGAGCAGGCATTTGCGCAGACAGGCAGAGCAAGAGATTATATTCTGAATGAGGTTATGCTGAAGGCAATCGCAGAGCCCAGAAAAGAGCTTTCTCCTTATGCACCGAAGATTGCACAGATGCAGATTGATGTGGAAAAAATTGCTGAGGTTATCGGCGCAAGAGGTAAGGTTATCAAGAAGATTGTGGAGGAATCCGGCTGTGAAATCGATACAGAGGATGACGGCATCATCTACATCAAGGGCATTGACCCCGCAGGTATCCAGATGGCAAAGGATATGATTACCGCAATCGTTTCCGATCCCGAACCCGGCACGATTTATCAGGGGACTATCACAAGATTGATGGCCTTCGGCGCATTTGTGGAAATCGCACCCGGCAAGGAAGGGTTGATTCATATTTCCAAGATTTCCAACAAGCGTGTGGCAAAGGTTGAGGATGTTCTGGCTGTTGGCGATAAGGTTTCTGTGAAGCTGATGGAAATTGACAAGCAGGGCAGACTGAACTTCTCCATGAAGGATGCCATGGAAGCAGAAGAAAACAAATAAGATTTGAAATAAAATAGCAGTAAAACGCAGGCAGGGGCTGTTTGCAGGTGTAAGCCTGTAAACCTCCTGCCTTTTTTATCAGGCGCAGAGAGAAATTTTATCGGAAAGAGGATGGAAAAGACTGCATAAAAACAGAATTTTTTCTCATGATAGAAACAGAAAGCTGATTTAGGAGAGATGGTATGGTTACAATCAGAACACTGGACAACGGCATAAAGGTCGCACTGGAATCCATTTCCTATGTCCGCAGCATTTCCTTCGGGATATGGGTGAAAAACGGCTCCCGAAATGAACTGCCGCAGGAAAACGGTGTGTCGCATTATATTGAGCACATGATGTTCAAGGGGACGAAAAGCCGCACGGCAAGGCAGATTGCGGAGGAAATGGATGCGCTCGGCGGGCAGATTAACGCATATACCACGAAGGAATATACCTGCTATCATACCCGTGTGCTGGATAAGCATATTGACCGCGCATTGGATGTGATGAGTGATATGCTGCTGCATCCCTTGATTGCACAGGAGGAGGTGCAGAAGGAGCGCAATGTGATTACAGAGGAAATTTATATGTACGACGATGCGCCGGAGGAGCTGGTACATGATGCTTTGCAGGATGCCATCTGGCGCGATACTTCTCTGGGGATGCCGATTCTGGGGACGGAGGAAACGATTGCTGCCTTTGATGCGGATTTCATTCGGGCGTATTATGAACGGAATTATCATCAGGAAAATATCGTGCTTTCTGTGGCAGGCAATTTTGAGGAGAAGGAAATGCTTGGGAAGCTGAATGAAAAGCTGGGCGGATGGAAACGGGAAACGCCCTTTGTGCAGCATGATACCCATGCAGCGTATCAGATTTCCTGTGTGGAGAAGGAAAAGGACATTGAGCAGGTGCATGTCTGCCTTGCCTTTCCCGGACTGACCAGAGAGCATCCGCAGAAATATGCACTGGCAATTTTCAATACGCTTTTCGGCGGCGGCATGAGCTCGCGCCTGTTTCAGAAAATCCGAGAGGAAAACGGGCTGACCTATTCCATCTACAGCTATACGACTGCCTTTGCGGATACGGGCGTTTTCACGATTTGCGCGAGCATGAACCCCAATCAGACGGAGCGGGTGTTTGCGCTGATTGCAGAGGAGCTGAAGGAGGTGACAGCGGAAGCCTTCCCGGAACAGCTGATTGCGGTGACGAAGGAGCAGATGATTTCCAATTTCATCATCGGGACGGAAAGCACGCTGAACCGCATGACCTCGGCAGGGGCCTCTCTGCTTCTGCGCGGAGAGGTGCAGGAAACAGAGGAAGTGATTGCAAAAATCGAGGCAGTGACGGCGGCGGATGTGCTTGCGACGGCGAGAGCAGTGCTCGACACTGAGAAAATCAGCTATTCCGCAGTGGGCAACCTGAAAGGGAATGACTTCGGCGCGCTGGTGGAAAAGTTTTTTAAATAAAAAAGGCACTCCTTAGAAATACTATAGGTACGGATTTATCCCGAATTTTTTGTATTAAGGAGGAATTATCATGAAAGCAACAAATATGATTGCGCTGACCTTAGTGGTTATCGGTGCGCTGAACTGGGGATTGATTGGATTTTTTGGCTTCGATTTAGTCACAACCCTGTTTCATGGAAGCCTGTTCTGGCTGGCAAGAGTGATTTTTGCGCTGGTCGGCTTGTCCGGTCTGTGGTGCCTGACGCTGTATCATAATGTTGGGCAGGAGCCGCAGATGAAAATGACAAAGCAATAAAAGCAACAAAGGAAAAAGCGGGCAGTTCTGCCCGCGGTACATACAAAAGGGAAAGAAGAAAAGGAGTGAAGGAATATGCGTTTTACAAAAATGCAGGGCTGTGGGAATGACTATATTTACATAAACTGCTTCAAAGAAAAGGTGGAAAATCCCGAAAAGCTGGCAATCGCCATGAGTGAGCGCCACTTTGGGGTTGGCTCTGACGGGCTGGTGCTGATTATGCCTTCCGAAACTGCGGATTTCCGCATGAGAATGTTTAATCTGGATGGCTCGGAGGGGAAAATGTGCGGCAACGCTTCTCGTTGTGTCGGCAAATATGTTTACGAAAGAGGACTGACGGAGAAAACAACGGTGGCACTGGAAACATTGGGCGGCATCAAGATTTTGCAGCTGCATGTAAAGGATGGCATTGTGGAAAGCGTAACTGTGGACATGGGTGAGCCTGTGCTGGAGGCGGCAGAAATCCCCGTTCTGAGCGACAAGCATCCCGTTATCGGTGAAACAGTGGAAATTCTGGATCGGAAATTTGATTTTACCTGCGTTTCCATGGGAAATCCTCATGCGGTTACCTTTGTGAAAAACGTGATGGAATACCCCATTGAGAAATACGGCAGAGTATCCGAATGCCATCCCATTTTCCCCGACAGGGTGAATACGGAATTTGTGGAAATCGTGGATGACAGCCATGTGAAGATGCGTGTCTGGGAGCGCGGCAGCGGCGAAACATGGGCATGCGGCACAGGAGCGAGCGCAACGGCGGTAGCCTGCGTGCTGAACGGCAAAACAGACAGAAAAGTAGATGTAGAATTGATTGGCGGCACATTGACCATTGAATGGAATGCAGAGGACAACCATGTTTATATGACGGGACCTGCGGAGTTTTCCTTCGATGGGGAATGGCTGCGGGAGGTATAAGATGGCGAAGGAGTTACACGAGCTGAATGCGCTTGAGGAGAGAGTCATTCTGGTTGCGGTGGAGATGGACGAGAGAAGCAGCCGCTCTGCAATGGATACGGATGCGTGTCTGGATGAGCTGGAGGAGCTGGTAAAAACCGCAGGAGCGACGGCGGTGGCACGCTCTGTGCAGAAAAGGGAAAGGATTCACCCCGGTCATTACCTTGGTACAGGGAAAATTGAGGAGCTGAAGGCAATGCTTTTGGCGTATGATGCAACAGGGATTGTCTGCGATGATGAGCTTTCTCCCGCACAGCTGCGGAATCTGGAGCAGATGCTCGGTACAAAGGTGATGGACAGAACGATTGTGATTCTGGATATTTTTGCGGCAAGAGCCTTATCGGGCGAAGGGAAGATTCAGGTGGAACTGGCGCAGCTGAAATATCGCCTTTCCCGACTGACAGGAATGGGCGCGTCCATGTCCCGTCTGGGCGGCGGCATTGGTACAAGAGGCCCCGGGGAAAAGAAGCTGGAAACAGACAGACGCTACATCAAGGAGCGAATTGCGGAACTGAATAAGGATGCGCAGGAAATTCGCACACACAGAGAGCTGCTTCGTGCGCAGAGAAGCAAAAAGGGGACACCTGTGATTTCTCTGGTGGGCTATACGAACGCAGGGAAATCCACGATTCTGAACCGACTTTCCGATGCAGGCGTTCTGGCGGAGGATAAGCTTTTTGCAACATTGGATACAACCACAAGAAAAATTGTACTGCCGGGCGGCTCGGAGGTTTTTCTGACGGATACGGTAGGCTTTATTCAGAAGCTGCCGCATCATCTGGTGCAGGCGTTCCGTGCAACACTGGAGGAATTGCAGTATGCAGATATTCTGTTGCATGTTGTAGATGCTTCGGATGCAAACCGGGCGGAGCATATCGAGGTGGTATATGATACGCTGCGGTCGCTTGGGTGTGAGGATACTCCTGTGATTACGGTCTTTAATAAGATGGACAGAGAGGTAGAGCTGCCCTTGCCGATGGATACCATGGCGAGAGATATCGTGCAGGTTTCTGCACAGAATGGGGACGGCATGGATGTGCTTTTGGAGCGGGTGGAAAAGCTGCTGCAAAGCTTCCGCAAATCCATTACGGCGCTTGTGCCTTACACAGAGGGCAGCTTAATCGGGTGGATTCATGGTAGATGCGAAATTATCCGCGAGGAACACACAGGCGAGGGTGTTCTGCTGGAGGTTTATGTGGATGAGGAATCTGCCAACAGACTGGAAAAATTTAAAGTGAATGAATAATAGAAACGGCTTCGTACAAAATGTACGAAGTTTTTTCTTTTTTTTAGAATAGATTAAGAAAATTGTAAGAAAAGGGGTATTTTTTTTGTAACAACTCTATGGTACTATAAATTTACATTAAAATTCGATTAAAAGGATAGGGAAATCCTTTGAGAGGGGAGGAATGTCCGTGACGGAAAACATCATTCGTATCCGAAATGTGACGAAGGTATTTCAGATGGGGAGTGAGTCCATTCATGCGGTGGATAATGTATCGCTGAATATCCATAAGGAGGAGGTCTGCTGTCTGTTCGGGAAATCCGGTTCGGGCAAATCAACACTGCTGAACTTGATTGCAGGGCTGGAAAAGCCGACAGAAGGAAGGATTTTGTTTCACAATAAGCACATCGAACGGATGAATGAGGATCAGCTTGCTGATTTCCGCAGACAGTATGTCGGGTTTGTGTTTCAGTCCTATCATTTATTGTCGACATTGACAGCGCTGGAAAATGTGACTTTGCCTCTGATTTTCAAGGGCGTTTCCGTAAAGGAGCGAAATGAGCAGGCAATGGAGATGCTTGAGGCGGTCGGTCTGGCGGACAGAGCAAATCACAAGCCGTTTGAGATGAGCGGTGGTCAGCAGCAGCGCGTCAGCATTGCAAGAGCATTTGTTAACCGCCCGCCTGTGGTGTTTGCGGATGAGCCGACAGGCAATCTGGATACAAAAACAACCTATGAGATGATGGATTTGATTACGGGTATGGCACAGAAAAATCATCAGACACTTGTCATTGTTACCCACGATCAGGAGCTGGCAGAATATGCAGACCGTATCGTGGTGCTACAGGATGGAAAGATTGAGAAGATTCAGAAACGGATACGGGAAAAAAAGGAGAATGTGTATGAATAAGAAATGGTTGCGACGCATACTGGCAATGGCAATGGTGTTTTCTCTTGCGGCAGGCTCGTGGGTAACGGGCTATGCGGATGACGGGGAAGGGAATATCGTTATCAGCGGTGACGGTGTATATGAAGTAGAGGCAGGAAAAACAACGAAAATCGAATTACAGGTGAAAAACAAAGGAACGGGGACGGCGGAAAATGTGAACCTTCAGCCGAGAGTGCCTTCGGGCGTTGCGCCGTTTCGCGTAAAGATGCAGGGCAACGGCGACCTTGGCGACATGGGCGCAAATGCCTATAAAAAAGTAACATTGCAGGTAACGGTGGATGGGGATGTGCAGGAGCGCAGCTACAGCCTGCCCATCGGATATACCTACAGCAGCCGCGGCGGCAGCGCAAGAAGCGGCTCTATGACGATTTATCTGAAAATGAAGGGCTTTGATTTAGAGCCGGGGTTTGCGTTTCGGGATATGAAGCTTTCCCCTGAGGATATGAGTCCGGGCAGCAGTGCAAAACTGAGCGGACGGCTGATGAATACAGGCGGACAGGATATGTATCAGGTGGAGCTTTCTCTGGATAACCTGACAACCGAAGGCATCAGCCTGACGGGTGGCTTTAACAGCAAGATGGTTTCCAAGATTCCCATTGGCGGCAGCACTGCCTTTCAGTTCCCTCTGGTTGCGGCGGCGGATATGGCAGCAGGGAATTATCCCGTTGCGATTAAGCTGAAATATCGCGACCAGTTCGGCAAAAATTACGAAAAGACGAATCAGTTTTATGTGAACGTCGGCGGTGTGGCAGGCAGAAAGGCGATTCTGGAAATTCGGAACATGCAGGAGCCGGGTGGTACCTACGGCGTGAATCAGAATTTCACGGTTTCCTTTGATCTGAAAAATACAGGTGCGGTTGCGGCGAAGGATATCGTGGTAACAGCGGAGGGCGTGGATAGCACAGCGGTAGTTCCGAAATCCGCAAGCATGAAGAATATTCAGTCCCTGGCCCCGGGAAGCAGCGCAAGCATGAGCTTTACTTTTGCGGGTACATCGCAGTCTGCGACACAGAATCAGGCGATTCAGTTTACGGTGGAATACACTTCCGGCGGTACGGCAAAGACAACTTTCAAGCAGTACGCAGGGGTAAATATCAGCAATCCCAGCAAGGAGGGCGAGGAAAACACCAGTAAGCCGAAAATCATCGTAAGCAATTATAGCTGCGATCCGCTGATTGTGATGGCAGGGCAGGAATTTGATTTGAATTTGACCTTGATGAATACGCATAAGCAAAAGGCAGTCAAGAATATCAAAATGTATTTGACCTTGGCAGAGGAAACATCTTCCGAGACGCAAAAATCGGGGAATATCTTTACCCCTGTGAACAGCAGCAATACCTTCTATTTTGATTCCATTCGCCCGAAGGGAACCGTCAATAAGGCACTGCGGCTGTATGTTGTGCCCGAAGCACAGCCAAAAACCTATACCCTGACGGTCAATTTTGAATATGAGGATGCGAAGGGAGCAGAATACACTGCGACAGAGCTTCTGGGAATCAATGTGAAGCAGATGACGGAATTACAGATTGATGATTTTTCCATTCCCGAACAGGTGGAGCAGGGTATGCCTGTAACAGTTGGCTTCAGCTATTACAATACAGGCAAGGTGACACTGAATAACCTGATGATTAAGGTTGAGGGGGATGTTGACTGCCAGAATAAGAATACTTACGTTGGCAACATGGAATCCGGCAGCAGTGATTATTTTGAAACGACATTTACACCCTACGGAACGGGCGAGGTGCCTGTCAGCATTGTGATTACATACGAGGACCCGAGCGGCGAGACAGTCGAACAGCGCAGGGATATGATTATGCAGGTGACAGAGCCTGCAATGCCCGATGATACGGAAAATCCGGATGAAAGTGCGCCCATGGATAAGAAGCATATTGCAATTGGGCTTGGGCTTCTGGTGATTCTGGCAGGGGCATTGGTGTTCTTTGTGAAAAACCAGAAGGAGCCGCCGAAAAGCACAGCTGAAAGCGTGAGCGGTGCAGAGGATTTGGAGGATGATTTCGAGGAGGACGATTTTGTAGAGGAAGTGACCGAGGTAATCCACGAGGACGATAAAGAGGGGATGTCCTTATGAACAGACGAGACATGATTGATATGGCACTGCGCAACCTCTGGAAGCGAAGGCTGAGGACGGCGCTGACGGTGCTTGGCGTTGTAATCGGGACGGCTTCTATCGTGGTTATGGTTTCTATTGGTATCGGTATGAATAAGGGCTTTGCCAGTCAGCTGGAAAACTGGGGCAGCCTGCAGGTGATTGATGTTTATCCCAGCGGCGGCATGGAATATGACAAAGAAACAGATTCCATGAAGCAGACAAAAAAGCAGGATGAGCTGAACGCAAAGGCGGTTGAGAGCTTTCGGCAGATGGAGCATGTGGAGGCGGTTTCGCCTGTAGTCAATGAATACCTTTATCTGGTTACAGGAAAGCTTGTTGCGGATGCCAGCATTATCGGGATAGAACCGGGCGCAATGACCGCCTTGGGCTATCAGGTTGCAGAGGGACGGGCACTGACAGATGAGGACAGTAAGGCAATCGTTGTCGGTGGCAGTGTGGAATTTTACAACCCGAAATTAAGCTGGGAAATGCGCTATTCCTCCGAACCACCCAAGGTGGATGTGCTGAATGAAAAGCTGAGCCTGACATGGGACTGGAATTACGGCACAAGAAATGCAGATAAGAGCATTAAGCCGATTAAGGTGGATGCGGTTGGGACGTTGCCTGCGGATGGGAACAACAGCTGGAGCATCATTATGCCGATTAAGGAGCTGGAAAATCTGCAAAAGGAAAAGAAGAAATGGGAGGAGAGCCAATCTGAGGGAAATACTTCTTCCAACAGCCGCAAATCCAAGGAATATGAGCGTGTGATGGTGAAGGTAGACGAAATAGACAATGTGCAGAAGGTGCAGCAGCAAATCAAGGACATGGGCTTTCGTGCATCGAGCCTGACGGATCAGTTGGAGGCCATGAAGGAAACCACCAGAATGCTGCGGTTGGTTCTTGGGGCAATCGGCGCGATTTCCATGGTGGTTGCGGCAATCAGTATTACGAATACCATGGTTATGGCAATTTATGAGCGCACGAAGGAAATCGGTATCATGAAGGTTATCGGGGCATCTCTGAAGGATATCAAGGGACTCTTCCTGACTGAGGCGGCTTTTATCGGCTTTTCGGGTGGCATTATTGGGATTATCGTCAGCTATGGAGCTTCGTTTCTAGTCAATTTCGTTGCACAGCGACAGGGAAGCACCATGCAGTCGGCAATTCCCATCTGGCTTGCTTTGGGCGGTGTTGCCTTTTCTACGGCGGTAGGTGTAATTGCCGGGTATTTGCCTGCGAAGCGTGCAATGAAGCTGAGCGCATTGATGGCAATTAAAACAGAATAAAAAAACCTTTTTGGCTGACCTTTCGGACATACCTAAGGTCAGCCTTTTGCTTTTGGCAGAAACTTTTCTGATAGTTTCCCTTTTTCTGCGAAAGCTAAGAGAAATCGGGCAGAAAGGAGAAGCGGAATGCTTGTGGAACTGGCGAGTACACCTGTTGCGGCAGGGTTATTTTTCCTTTATATCAAGGACAAATATGAAAAGGAGCCTTGGAAAATGCTGTTTCTGGGGGTTCTCTTTGGGCTTTATACAGCGGCGGTGGTGTACGCCCTCGGCAGCTTTTTAGAGGAACGGTTTCCGCACGAGGAAACACCGTTTTACACGGCTTTTTTCAGCTCGGCGGGGGTGGAGGAGGCTGTGAAGTTTCTGTTTCTGTTTTTTCTTATATGGGGCAACCGCAACTTCAATGAGCCGCTTGACGGGATTGTATACGGTGTATTTGTTTCGCTCGGCTTTGCCTGGGCGGAGAATGTGATTTATGTGACGCACCCGATTCTTGGCGGCTATGAAACGGCATTTGCGAGGGCACTGCTTTCCGTGCCCGGACATGGGCTGTTCGGTGTTCGGATGGGATATTATTTTGCGTTGGGGAAATACCGCAGTCGGAAAAGATACCTGCCGCTTGCTTTTTTCAGTCCTTATCTTGCCCATGCATTGTATAATTATTTTCTGCTGAAAAGGGAACCTGTCTTTTGGTTATTTTTTTCAGTTTTAGAGGCTCGGCTCTGGGTTTTCGGGTTAAAAAGAATCAAAGAGCTGCAAAATTGCTCGCCGTTTCGGGAAAAAGTATCAAAAGAGTCTTAGCGGAGGGAGAGAATCTTTTGGAAATACCTTGAAAAAGGATAAAAAACAGGATATACTATAACCAGTGCAAAAACTGAATAGGCGGGAGGAAAAACGATGATAGAAGCAGTCAGCTGCGGTGGCGTTGTGATATACAAGTGGAAGATCCTTCTGCTGTATAAAAATCAGAATGGCAGATATATGGGCTGGGTTCTTCCCAAGGGAACTGTGGAGGAAGGCGAAACCTATCGGCAGACGGCTTTGCGCGAGGTAAAGGAAGAAAGCGGGGCAAATGGCGAGATTATCAAATATGTCGGCAAGACCCAATATACCTTTAAGGGCAGTGAGGATACTGTAAATAAAACGGTACATTGGTATCTGATGAGTGCCAATTCCTTTTACTGCAAACCGCAGAGTGAGGAATACTTTGCCGATGCCGGTTTCTATAAATTCCATGAGGCTTATCATCTGCTGAAATTTAACGATGAACGCCAAATCTTGAAAAAAGCATACTATGAATATAGTGAAATGCGCAAAAACAAAGAGTTTCTGAGAAGAAAATTCGGTGAAAGCAAATCATAAAAGGCAAAAGGAGAGATGCGATTATGAAAAAATATTTTGAAGCTACACCCAACCTTGACGGTTTGAAGGAAAAAATTATCGTCCTGAAAGACGGAGAGGATAGAAAGACACTTATTGCTGTAATCGCACTGGTAACAGCTGTGCTGATTGCGGTAACGGCAGGTGTGGTTTATCTTCTGAAAACAAGAATGGATGATGAATACGAAGAAGATTGGGATTATGACTGGGATGATCTGGATGATGAATTCTGTGAGGATGACGAATGCTGCTGCACAGATAAGGATGTAGATGATTCCGTAAAAGTAGAACAGGCGTAAGAAAATCAAGAGGGTATGGTAAAATTTTGCTGTCACCCTCTTTTTTTGAGGTAAATGGGACATAAAATGAACTTGTGGGATAAAAGATAGCCAAATAAGGTGTGTGAAGAAAAATGGAACATAAATTGCAACTGATTAAAAAAATCGCGCCGGATTTGACAGAGGAAATGATCAAGCGGTATCGTGTTCTGAAAACGGTCAGACTGCTGCAGCCCTGCGGCAGGCGGCTTGTGGTGCTTTCTCTTGGCATGACGGAGCGGACGGTGCGCAGTGAGATTGAACGGTTGAGTGCGCAGGCACTGGTTCATATTTCTAAAATCGGCATGAGCCTGACGGAAGAAGGTATGGAGGTTCTGGAGGGACTGGAGACGATTTTTTCTGCCCTGACAGGGCTTTCCATTCTGGAGGAACGGTTGACGGATGCCCTTGGGGCGCAGAAGGTCTTTATTGCGCAGGGGGACAGTGACAGCAGCGAGCGTGCCAAGAAGGAAATGGGACAGCTTGCGGCGCGCGTGCTTTCTGAAAATACAACAGAGGATTTGCGGATTGCCATTGCAGGCGGCTCTGCCATGGCGGAGCTGGTGCAGGCGGCACCGGAATCCGCTGTGCCGATGGCGAAGATGGTACTGCCGGCGCGTGGGAGCATCGGGCGCAGATTGGAGCTGCAGGCGGATACCCTTGCGGCAAGACTGGCGGAAAAGCTGCAGGCGGATTATCGTTTGCTGCACCTGCCGGATAATTTAAGTCCAAGAGTGCTGGAGGAAATGAAGAAAGATCCGGATATTTCCGAAACCATTGCGGAAATGGAGCAGGCGAATATCCTGCTTCTGGGCGTAGGGAATGCTTTGGAGCTTGCGGAAAAACGTCGTTTGGATGAAGCTGTTCGCAAACAGCTGGAAAAGGACAATGCCGTTGCCGAGGCGTGCGGCTATTATTTTGACGGCGCAGGCAAGGTGGTCTATGAAACCCGTTCTATTGGGATTGATTTTAATGATATTGATAAAATGGACTGCATTATCTTAGTGGCAGGCGGCAAAAAGAAGGCAGAAAGCCTGCTTGCAGTCAGCCATAGCATCCCCAACGGCATTTTTGTGACGGATGAAGGTGCAGCTTTGGAAATGTTAAGGCTTGCGGGAAAGTAAATCTTATCGTATAATAGCTTTTGAGGGACGTTTTTTGTCCCAATTAAAGAGCAATTACTTTCATAATAGAGGGAAGATTCGGGAAAACTGAATAAGCAGTTTTGTCGGCAGAAGCACCGACAGCCGTATCGGATAAAGAAAGGAGCAGGACAGATGCTGAATAAGAAAACAGTGGATGATCTTAAGGTAACAGGAAAACGCGTATTGGTAAGATGTGACTTTAACGTACCCCTTAAGGACGGCGTGATTACGGACGAAAACAGAATTACAGCGGCTTTGCCGACCATCAAAAAGCTGATTGACGAGGGCGCAAAGGTAATTCTCTGCTCACACATGGGCAAGCCCAAGGGCGAGGTAAAGCCTGAACTTTCTTTGGCTCCCGTAGCAAAAAGACTTTCCGAATTACTGGACAAGAAGGTTGTTTTTGCAAAGGATGACAATGTAGTCGGCGAAAATGCAAAGGCGGCGGTTGCGGCAATGCAGAACGGCGATGTTGTGCTTCTGGAAAACACCCGTTACAGAAAGGAAGAAACAAAGAACGAAGAAAATTTCAGCAAGGAGCTGGCTTCTCTGGCAGATGTTTTTGTAAACGATGCCTTTGGCACAAGCCACAGAGCGCACTGCTCCACAGTTGGCGTAACCAAATTTGTGCAGGAATCCGCAGTGGGTTATCTGATGGAAAAGGAAATCGCATTCCTTGGCAATGCCGTAAATAACCCCGAAAGACCTTTTGTGGCAATTCTGGGCGGCTCCAAGGTTTCCGATAAAATCAATGTCATCAATAACCTTCTGGAAAAGGTAGATACGCTGATTATCGGCGGCGGCATGGCATATACCTTCGCGGCGGCAAAGGGCGGCAAGGTTGGTAATTCCCTGCTGGAGGAGGATAAGATTCCCTATGCACAGGAAATGATGAAAAAGGCAGAGGAAAAAGGCGTGAAATTCTTAACTCCCGTGGATACGGTGATTGCAAAGGAATTTAAGAATGACACAGAATATAAAACCGTACCGACAGGCGAAATTCCTGATGGATGGATGGGTCTGGATATCGGCGAGGAAACCAGAAAGCAGTTTTCGGATGCCATCAAGGACGCAAAAACCGTTGTATGGAACGGACCTATGGGCGTATTTGAATTTGAAAATTTTGCAAAGGGCACAAAGGCAGTTGCAGAAGCAATGGCCTCTATCGATGCAACCACAATCATCGGCGGCGGTGATTCTGCGGCGGCAGTCAACCAGCTGGGCTATGGCGATAAAATGACACATATTTCCACAGGCGGCGGCGCATCGCTGGAATTTTTGGAGGGCAAGGAGCTGCCCGGCGTTGTTGCGGTGGATGATAAATAAGAATTTGTAATAGAACTTGTAAGAAGTAAGAAAGTGTAAGAAAAATGAAGAGAAGAAAAGCAATCGCGGCTGTGCTTGCGGCAGTGCTTTCGCTCGTTTCGGCTTCTGCGGCGTATGCAGAGGAGCTTTCGGAGCAGGAAATGACAAAGCAGGAAGCGGCGGAAGTTTTGGAGCAGGAACCAACAGAGCAGGAGACAGCAGAGCCTCCGCAGGAGGATGCAACAGAACAGCTATCTTATGGAAAGGTTGTTGATGCGGCGGAGGGTACAGAGTCGCTGGAGGGGGAATATATCCCAGTCCTGATGTACCACCACTTTGCAATTCGCAATATGGGAGTTGGCAACGGCGTTGTGACAACCACAAGGGAATTGGAGGATCATCTGCACTATTTCCAATCGCAGGGCTATAAAATCATTTCCTTAGAGGAGCTGGACAGCCTGCTTACGGCAACGGAAAGGGATACCCATGCGGAAGGTCTTGGACTTGGACTGGGAAAGAAATATCTCTGTATTACCATGGATGACGGCTATTTCAGCAATTATGATCTGGCATATCCGCTGTTCAAAAAATATCGTGTGCCTGCGTCTGTGTTTGCAGTGACGGATTATGTGACGAATCAGATTGGTATCCAGAAATTCACATGGAATCAGGCGGCAACAATGGAAAAATCGGGCTATATGAAGGTTTACAGCCATACGGCAGACCATCAGCCTGTTGTGGCAGGGGAGGAAGAGGCGTTCCTTGATTCCATGCACAGAAGCGAGGAAACGCTGACCGAAAACCTCGGCACAAAGCATGTGAAGGCAATGGCTTACCCCAATGGGCGCTATACAGAGGCGGCACAGCAGCTTCTGGATGAGGATGGCTATGTGCTGCAGTTTACCGTGGAAAACAGCGTGATTACAAGAAAGACCAAAAGAGATGCAATTCCGCGTATCACGATTGAATCCGGCATGAGCGGTGAGGACGTTGTGCGGAAAATTGAATTAACTGCAGAAAATACATTTGCTGCGGAAGGAGAAGGAAACGAGACATGAGGAAAAAAATCGTTGCAGGCAACTGGAAAATGAATAAAACACCGAAGGAAGCGGCAGAGTTCTGTAAGCTGATGAAGGAAAAGGTCGTTTCCGATGCGGTTGAGGTTGTATTCTGTGTGCCTTTTGTGGATTTATATCCCGTTCTGGAGGAGCTGAAGGGCACAGGCATCGGCGTTGGTGCGGAAAATATGCACTTTGCGGAAAGTGGCGCATATACCGGCGAGGTTTCTGCGCAAATGCTGAAGGAAATGGGCGTTGGCTATGTCATTTTGGGACATTCCGAGCGCAGACAGTATTTCGGTGAAACAGATGAAATGGTCAATCAGAAGGTGAAAAAAGCCTTGGAAACAGGCATTGTGCCGATTCTTTGCTGTGGGGAAACCTTGGAGCAGAGAGAAGCAGGCATTACGATTGAATGGGTGCGTATCCAGATAAAGTGCGCTTTGGCAGGTGTTTCTGCCGAGGATGCAAAGAAGGTTGTCATTGCCTATGAGCCTATCTGGGCAATCGGCACGGGCAAAACCGCAACCTCTGCACAGGCGCAGGAGGTCTGCCATGCCATTCGTACCGTTCTGGCAGAGCTGTACGGCAGGGAAACGGCAGAGGAAATCCGTATCCAGTACGGCGGCAGTGTCAACAGCAAAAATGCGGCAGAGCTGTTCGCAATGGAGGATATTGACGGCGGTCTGGTCGGCGGCGCAAGCCTGAAAGAGGAATTTGTTTCTATCGTACACTATTAAAGCATTTCCTGTGCAAGCAGGCTCACCATCATACCCCTTGGGGTTCGAGGAAAGGATTCCTCGAAGAATGGAGGAAAAAATGGAGAAAAAAACAACAGTTTTAATGATTTTGGATGGCTTCGGTCTGAATGATAAAGCAGAGGGCAATGCCGTAAAGCAGGCAAAGACCCCTGTTCTGGACGGACTGGCGCAGAAATATCCCTTCGTTGAGGGCTATGCCAGCGGTCTGGATGTTGGTCTGCCGGCAGGGCAGATGGGCAATTCTGAGGTCGGGCATCTGAATATGGGCGCGGGGCGTGTTGTTTATCAGGAGCTGACACGCATCACAAAGGCGATTGAGGATGGCGATTTCTTTGAAAACTCCACACTGCTGGAGGCGGTGGAGCATTGTAAGAAAAACAATTCCGCACTGCATCTGTATGGTTTGCTTTCCGACGGCGGCGTGCATAGCCACAATACCCACCTGTATGCTTTGCTGCAGCTGGCAAAAAGAAACAATCTGGAGAAGGTTTATGTGCATGTTTTTCTGGACGGCAGAGATACCCCTCCGACCTCCGGTGCGGAATATGCCGCACAGCTGGAGGAAAAAATGCGCGAAATCGGCGTAGGCAAAATTGCAACCGTAATGGGCAGATATTATGCCATGGACAGAGATAAGCGCTGGGAGCGTGTGCAGGAGGCATATAACGCCATGGTGCTTGGCAGAGGAACCACAGCAACCGATGCGGTGCAGGCAATCAGGGATTCCTATGAAGCAGGCAAGACGGATGAATTTGTTCTGCCTACGGTAATTGTAAAAGAGGACGGCATGGCAACAGCGAAAATCAGTGACCATGATGCGGTGATTTTCTATAACTTCCGTCCGGACAGGGCAAGAGAAATCACACGCTCTCTCTGTGATCCCGATTTTGACGGATTCCAAAGAGAAAGTGTGCCGCAGGATTTGAAATATATCTGCTTTACGGAATATGATGTGACGATTCCAAATAAGGAGGTTGCATTCAAGCCGCAGAAGCTGAAAAATACATTAGGGGAATATATTTCCTCTCTGGGCTTAAAGCAGCTCAGAACGGCGGAAACAGAAAAATATGCACACGTTACATTCTTTTTCAACGGTGGTGTGGAGGAACCCAATCCCAATGAGGATCGTTGGCTGGTGCCCTCTCCCAAGGTTGCAACCTATGATTTGCAGCCGGAAATGAGCGCAGTTGCCGTAACCGATGGTCTGGTAAAGGCAATTTGCTCCGGAGAATATGATTTGATTATTGTAAACTACGCAAACTCTGATATGGTAGGGCATACAGGCGTGCTTTCTGCCGCAATTAAGGCGGTGGAAACGGTGGATACCTGTGTAGGCAGAGTGGTGGATGCACTGCTTGCGGTGAATGGGCAGATGTTTATCTGCGCCGACCATGGCAACAGTGACCAGATGATTGATTATGAAACCGGACAGCCTTTTACAGCACATACCACAAACCCCGTTCCCTTCATTCTGGTGAATTATACCGATGGCGTGGGATTGCGCGAGGGCGGCAAGCTGGCTGATATTGCGCCGACCTTATTGGAAATGATGGGATTGCCCAAGCCTGCGGAAATGACAGGCACAAGTTTATTGATTGGTAAATAAAATTTGGGGGACAGCGTCCACCGAAAAATAAGGAGGATAAACGAAATGAAAGGTTATTACGAAATTACAGATGTATACGCAAGAGAAATTCTGGACTCCAGAGGCAACCCTACGGTTGAGGTAGAGGTTATTCTGGATGACTGCATTCTGGGCCGTGCGGCTGTTCCCAGCGGCGCATCCACAGGTGCAATTGAAGCAGTGGAGCTGCGTGACGGCGGCGACAGATATAACGGCGTTGGCGTGCAGGATGCAGTGGATAACGTAAACGATATCATTGCAGATGCTATCATTGGTATGAATGCACTGGATCAGGTTGCAATCGATAAGGCGATGATTGCACTGGACGGCACACCCAATAAGGGCAAGCTGGGCGCAAACGCAATCTTGGGTGTTTCCATGGCAGTTGCAAAGGCAGCGGCAGAAGCACTGGATTTGCCTTTGTATCAGTATTTGGGCGGCTTTAATGCAAAGACAATGCCCGTTCCCATGATGAATATTATGAACGGCGGTAAGCACGCAGATAACACCGTAGACGTACAGGAATTTATGATTATGCCTGTTGGTGCAGACTCCTTCAAGGAAGCACTGAGAATGTGCGCAGAAATTTATCATAAGCTGAAAAAGGTGCTGAAGGATAAGGGCCTTTCTACAGCAGTTGGTGACGAAGGCGGCTTCGCACCCGACTTGCCGACAGCAGACGCTGTTATTGACCTGATTCAAGAAGCAGTTGTAGCCGCAGGCTATAAATGGGGCGAGGACATCAAGATTGCTCTGGATGCGGCTGCAACAGAGCTGTATGATGAAAAGGACGGCAAGTATCACTTCCCCGGCGAAAGCAAGATGCTTGGCAAGGAAATCGTAAGAACCTCTGAAGAAATGGTTGATTTCTGGAAGGCTTTGGTTGCAAAATATCCTCTGGTTTCCTTGGAGGATGGTCTGGCTGAGGAGGACTGGGCAGGCTGGCAGCTTCTGACAAAGGAACTGGGCGATCAGATTCAGCTGGTTGGTGATGACCTGTTTGTTACAAATACAGAAAGACTGCAGAAGGGCATTGACCTGAAGGCAGGCAACTCCATTCTGATTAAGGTAAACCAGATTGGTACATTGACAGAAACCTTCAATGCAATCCAGCTGGCAAACAGAAACAAGATGACAGCAGTTGTTTCTCACAGAAGTGGTGAAACAGAGGATGCAACGATTGCGGATATCGTGGTTGCTGTGAATGCAGGGCAGATTAAAACCGGCGCACCTGCAAGAACAGACCGTGTGGCAAAATATAACCAGCTGCTGAGAATCGAAGAGGAACTGGACGATGCGGCAGAATATCTGGGCGTTGATGCGTTCTTTAACTTGAAATAATAAAAAAAGCGGCATAAAGAAAACCGCCGCCTATTTTCCGAGGGAAGTAGGCGGCGGTTTTTTCGTTATCATTCATAGGTTTCCTCTGCGGGCGCACCCCTTCTGCCGGTTGGGGTTGTGCCAAAGCGTTTGGCATAAGCACGCGTGAAGGAGGAATAGCTGCCGAAGCCGGAAAGGAAGCAGCTTTCCGTAGCGGAAATGCCCTGCCGAATCAGCTCTCTGGCGTGAAGCAGACGACGTTCCTGTAAAAAGCCATGGATAGAATAGCCTGTTTCCTGCCGAAAAAGGCGCATCATGTGATATTTGCTGATGAAAAATTCCTCTGCCAGACGTTCAATCGGAATGTCCTCGGTCAGGTGTGCATCTATATAGTGCAGGATATCCAGAATACGGCTGTTGGTCGGTACGATGGGCTTTGCAAAGGCGGCATCGGGGTTCTGCATTCGGCGTGCAAGCGCAATCAGAAGGCGCAGAAGAAGACCGTTGCTTAAAATGACTCTGCCGTAGGCATTGCCCTCCAATTCTTGCTCTAAGCCATCCGCCAATGTCCAGATGTCTTCGGGATTTTCCAGATGCAGAACTGCGCCTTTTTTGCCATTGAAGATTTCCTCCAGCTGACAATCGGGCGTAGATTGCTGCTGCAAGAACTGCGGCGATATATAGATAATGATACGCTCATACAGCACTCCCGGCTCAAATTCCGGACGATGGACACATTGACTGCCGATTAAAACCGCATCGCCGGTTTTTAAATCATACCGCTGTCCGTCTACGGTATAGCCGCCATAGCCGCTGCGCAGGAGCAGCAGCTTGCAAAATTCGTGATAATGATAGTCGATATTTGTTCCGTTTTTATCCTTCAAATGAAATAAACGGAAATCATCCAAAAGGTAGCCCCGTTTTTCATAATTCGTTTCCATATGATTTCTCCTCTGGTCGCACTTTTTGCAATAATCATAGCATAAAATGTATTTTATTTGCAAGTTGTGCTTCGTAAAATAATAGTAAAGAAACAGAGGTTGATAGAAAGGGGAATCGGCTATGTTAATCGTAAAAAAATTCGGCGGCACCTCCGTAGCAAACAGAGAGCGTATTTTGCATGTGGCAAAAAGATGCAAAAAGGAATATGAAAAGGGCAACGATGTGGTTGTTGTGCTTTCTGCTATGGGCGATGTGACAGACCAACTGATTGACAAGGCGAAGGAAATCAACGAAACCCCCTCCGAGAGAGAAATGGATATGCTCTTTACGATTGGTGAGCAGATGTCCGTTGCATTGATGGCAATGGCGTTGGAAGGTCTTGGTGTGCCTGCGGTTTCTCTCAATGCGTTTCAGGCGAAAATCCACACCACTTCTGTGCATGGGGATGCAAAAATTACCCATATCGAAACAGAGCGGATTCGGGAGGAGCTGGCGCAGAAAAAAATTGTTATCGTGACAGGCTTTCAGGGCATCAATGAAAATGATGATTATACCACACTTGGCAGAGGCGGTTCTGATACAACGGCAGTTGCCCTGGCGGCGGCATTGCAGGCAGATGCCTGTGAAATTTATACAGATGTGGACGGGGTGTATACCGCTGATCCCAGAAAGGTACCGACAGCAAAAAAGCTGGATGAAATCTCCTATGATGATATGCTGCACATGGCGTTAAATGGCGCGCAGGTGCTGCACAGCCGCTGTGTAGAGATGGCGAAGAAATTTGAGATTCCCTTAGTGGTGCGCTCCAGCATGAATGAGAGAGAAGGAACAGTGGTCAGAGAAAAAACATTTTGCCCCTGCAGATAAAAAGCCGATAGAATTTTATGTATGAAAAAAGCCCTTTTGCAGAGAATATCCGCAAAGGGGCTTTTTGTGTCAGGCTTTCAAAATCAAGTCATTTCAGAAGAAATCAGCCCTGATTTTTTTCAGCCATCATCTGTTCCTGCTTTTCAATCATCTTTTTTACCATATAGCCGCCTACATAGCCATTCTGTGCAGATGTCAGGTCGCCGTTGTAGCCCTTTTTCAGGGGTACGCCGATTTCGTTTGCTACTTCAAATTTGAACTGCTCCATTGCCGCCCTTGCTTCGGGCACGTTGATTTTGTTGCTGTTTGTATTGTTGTTGCTCATGTTTATAACCTCCTTGTTGTTTGCTGATTTTTGTGTTTTGTATTGCTTGGTGTTGCAAGGTTAGTATGTGCGGCAGGCGGCGGTTTATGTTAGGAACATCCTGCCATGAAAATTGGCGAAAATCAGGAAGAAGCCGCAGAAAAAGGAAAATCCATTTTTATGGATATTTTTTGTCGAAAACGTGATTGACAGAAGGATTTTTGAGGCATATCATAGATAAGAATGACAATTTTAGGAGGAAAAGAAAAATGAATGTTTTAAGCCATCTGGGTTGCGATAAAGTTTTTGATTATTTTGAAAAAATCTGCGAGATTCCCCATGGAAGCTTTCACGAAAAAGCGCTGAGTGATTATATTGTTTCCTTTGCAAAGGAAAGAGGGCTTTACTGCCGTCAGGATAATAAAATGAATGTTTTGATTAAAAAGGGCGGCACAGCAGGCTATGAAAGCTCTCCTGTATTGATTATGCAGGGGCATATTGATATGGTCTGTGATAAAAACGAGGATACCACGCATGATTTTCTGACAGAGCCCCTCGAAATTTATATTGACGGGGACGATATCAAGGCGAGAGGGACAACCCTTGGTGCGGATAATGGCATTGCGGCGGCGTATATGCTGGCACTTCTGGATGCGGAGGATATTGCACATCCGCCACTGGAATGTATCTTTACCGTCGAGGAAGAAATCGGCATGGGCGGTGCAACAGATTTTGATGCCTTTGATTTGGAAGGCAAACGCTTTTTAAATATGGATACCGAGGAGGAAGGGCATCTGATGGTAAGCTGCTGCGGCGGCAGACGGATGCGTGTGTATCTGCCGATTGAAAAAGAGAAAAAGCAGGCAGGCACAACCCTTTCCGTTCATATTCGCGGCTTGAAGGGCGGTCATTCCGGTTCGGATATTCATTTGCAGCGGGCAAGTGCGAATGTGCTTCTGGGCAGATTTCTTTTTGAGCTGCGTGAAAGAGTGGATTTTGCACTGGTAAGCGCAAATGGCGGCAATATGGATAATGCCATCTGCCGGGAAGCAGAGGCGGTTGTTGTGGTTGCGCCGGAACAGGTGCAGACCGTAGCGGCTGTGATTGAGGAAGCAGAAGCTATGTTCCGAGAGGAATATAAAGACCGCGAAAGTGATATACTGATGACAGCGGAGCAGATGCCGGAAGCAGCCGAGGTGCTGACGACAGAAACGAGAGATTATGTAATTGCATTGCTGCGGCTTCTGCCCTATGGTGTACAGACAATGGATACGAATATGGATGGATTGGTGGAAACCTCCAGTAATATCGGGATTCTGAAAACCAATGAGGATCATATTTTCATTGATAATGCAGTGCGCGGCTCT
>ERZ838516.1485-NODE-1485-length-30052-cov-14.043271_pt1 | contig 30052 bp, 26 predicted proteins | sample MGYA00519910_ERZ838516 | MGnify/ENA primary metagenome ERZ838516 (study PRJEB31850, sample SAMEA3708837) | human gut metagenome | biome: human gut; feature: human-associated habitat; material: faeces | place: China | collected 2014 ... | reverse complement strand
GCCCCGACTATGTGGACGAGACCGTGTCCATGAAGGTGGTTCGCATCATTCAGGGTTATGTGAATGTAGTTAATAAGATGGTGTGGAGGAAGTACTGATTACTAGGTTTCACGGAGAAGAAATTTGCGCTTCTGATAGTCGTCTGTTTTAGATTGAAATTAAAAGGGAGAGAAGGAAATCATAATGCAGGCACTCATTTTAGCGGATCGAGAGATAATAGGACTGACTGGATTGGGAAATAGCAATGAACCATGGATGGTTGAAATCGATGGAGTTCCAATAATAGAAAGAATGTTGACTCAGCTAGATAATAGTATTGTTTCAAGAATAATTCTCATTACTAGGGATAATAAAGAAAGTCTAATTGAATTCACCGAGAGATTAAACTTAAAGACTGAACTTGTGTTTTTAGAAAATAAGTTTTACAAAGAGTCAAAGAGTATTTACTCGATATTCTTGGGAAGAGAATATTTGTCAATGGACGATACGGTTATTCTAAATTCTCAGCTTGTGCTGGAAGATAATCTTCTCGAATCTATACTTGAAACGGATGGTGAATGTGTTGTATCAGTAGATAGTTATAAAAATTGGATGACAGGAAAACCAGTATTTGTTGACGGAAATGCTCGTGTTTTGTCAGTTGGACAAGAACCTCAAATGGCTTCGACTCTTCAGTTAAATTCGTATCGGATGGTTGGGATTTGCAAATTTGATATGAATTTTACAAAAAAATATTTTGTTCCGGTATTGGAAACCATAATTGATGTGCAAGGAGATAGTCTAGAATATTCTGAACCATTGAATGTAATTGCAATGTCAAATGACACGAGGATTAAGGCCTTGCGTGTGAGCAATGCTGTATGGCGTGAAATCAATAATACGGAGGACATAAATCAGGCTACAATTCTTTTTTCAAAAGATAAAAAAAGTGTTGCTGATAAAATGCTGGGAAGTTGGGGCGGATATTGGAGATATCCTGATTATCTGGATTATTTTTATCTTGTGACACCATATTATCCGCCACGTGAACTAGTTGAGGAGCTGCAGAATAATTTTAAAGTTTTGCTTGAACAATATCCGTCAGGAATGAGAGTGAATGCGGAACTGGCGGCGAGCGCATTTGGGGTTTCTCCAGAAAGTATTATTGTGGGAAACGGTGCGGCAGAGTTAATTAAGTCAATGATGGGATTTATAAAAGGGAAAACTGGATTCGTTCGACCTACATTTGATGAATATCCCAACAGATATACTGAGATTGAAACGGTTAATTATCTGGTAGAATCAGAAGATTTTTCCTATAGTGCGAGTGATCTTATAGAATACTTTGATAAAACTACTATTTCTAATCTTGTATTGGTTAATCCGGATAATCCATCAGGTAACTATATTCCTAAGAACGATATGCTGAGGATGATATCGTGGGCAAGAGATAAGGGTATTAAGATAATTATTGATGAATCATTTGTTGATTTTTCTGATGAGATAAACTCATCTTTGATTGATCAAGAAATTTTAAATCAATATCCAAATCTATACGTGATTAAGAGTATTTCTAAATCGTATGGTGTGCCGGGACTGAGACTTGGTGTCTTGGCAAGCGGAGATAAAAGATTGATTTCAAGAATGAAAGTGGATGTATCAATCTGGAATATAAATTCGTTTGCTGAATTCTATATGCAGATTTGCGGTAAGTATCGTGATTCATATATAAAGTCGCTAGATAAATTCAGAAAAGAAAGGACTAGATTTATATCAAAACTTCAAAACCTAAGATATATACGTGTGATACCATCTCAAGCAAACTATCTTATGGTAGAATTGCTTGACGGTTTGGATGCAGAAGAATTAAAACAGAGAATGCTACTTGAAAAGAAAGTCTTTATTAAGACTCTAAGTAAGAAAATCAAAGGGAAAAAACAATATTTAAGAATTGCCATCAGAAATGAAGCGGATAATGATATGTTTATCCAAAAATTGGCAGAGACATTGAATGCAATGCTGAGTTCTGAGAATAGGATTGAAAAAGATGTCTGAGTATATATTTTTATTTGATTTGGATTCAACAATTACATGCAAAGAAATTTTACCTACTATTGCAGAAAAGGTGAATAGACAAAAAGAAATGCGAGAACTTACGGAAGCGACCATGAATGGAGAGATTCCATTTAAGAGTAGTTTCCTAAAAAGGGTGGAAATATTAAGCGTTATGAATGTATCAGAAACGCGAGCGATGGTAGCTGAGATACCCTTAAATGAGAATATCGCACAGTTTATAAGGGAAAATCGTGATAGGTGCTACGTTGTAACTGGAAATCTAGATATTTGGATCAATGATTTGATGCGCAAACTCGGCCTCAATGATCATGTGTATTGCTCTAGAGCAAACTATAAAAACGATAAAATCACGCAAGTAGTCAGTGTTATTGATAAGGAATTGACCGCAAAACAGTTTGTTCAGCCGCTTGTTGTTATTGGTGATGGAGATAATGATTCTGGTATGGCACAAGTTGCTAATATTTCAGTTGGTTTTGGTGGTATTAGGGATATTGCGCCATCGCTGATTCAAAATATTGATTATGCATTTTACGATGATAATAGATGCGCGGATTTTCTCAGGACGCTTCTATAAAAAGATTAGAAGGAAACATGATTATGGGACACGATGATATTAGCGTTGTAATCTGTTGTGCAGGAATGGGCACTAGACTTGGTATTGGGACAACAAAGGCACTGGTGAAAATAGCTGGTAAGTCTATTATACAGCGTCAGCTGGAAATGCTCGATGAGTATGATGATATTCGCGTTGCCGTTGGTTATCAAGCAGAAAAGGTTATCAAGGAGGTAAAGCATATCCGTAAGGATGTAATGTTTGCTTTTAATAATGATTATCGTAAGACAGGCTCAGGGGTGAGCTTATCTAAGACATTGATTGGAGCGCGAAAATACGTCGTAATTATGGATGGCGATTTACTTATTAATAGGGACGATTTCAATCGATTTATGAGTGAGCCACAGGAATGTATAAGTGTATGTGAATCACACTCAAGTGAACCAATTTACTTGGCTGTTTCAAATAATGAAGTAAACGAATTCTTACGTAGCCCAAGTAAGTATGAATGGGGGTGCCTTTCCAAAGTTTTATCGAGCCGGTTGATTGCAGGGGCACAAGGAATTGATGAGATGCTGCAACCACTTCTTCCTCTAAAGGCAGTTCCGATGCGCATAAGAGATTTGGATACGCAGGACGATTATGAGCGTATGATTCAGTGGTATAATACGGGCATGATGGACTGATTGAGGAAAAGAATATGACTGAAATTTTGACGGTTAGCGTTTTTGACTATCTCATGTATGGTATTTAACTGACGAATGAGTGGAGATGCTTCTGCATTGCGGATTCTTGACGCAGTAAAGACATATGATGTTTCAAATGTTGGATATGCTAAGGTGTGCAACGCTGACCTGCTGCTGGCGACTGACCCTGACTGTGACCGTGTGGGCATCGCCGTCAAGAATAAGGCAGGGGAGTACGAACTGCTGACCGGCAACCAGACCGGCATGCTGCTGGATTATAATTGCAGTCAGCGTGTGAAGCACGGCAAGATGCCTGCTGACCCGGTCATGGTCAAGACAATCGTCACCATGGATATGGGCGAGCAGATCGGTAAGTTGGAAAAGCAGGGCAAGAAAGACAGCTATGAGGAAAGCTGTGGTTACCTGACCGGCTCCTACGTCCGTAACAAGGACGGCGTAGACGGTGCGTACATGATCTGTGAGATGTTCAGCTACTATGCGACCAAGGGCATCAGCCTGCTGGACGAGTTGTACAAGGCTTACGGATATTGCCTGAACAATCTGCACAATTATGAGTTTGACGGCAGCGCCGGTTTTGCCAAGATGCAGAACATTATGCAAGCATTCCGTGGTGCCATCAAGGTGTTCGGCGGCAAGAAGGTCGTTAAGCGGCTGGATTACGCTCCGGGTCTGGATGGTCTGTCGAAGTCTGACGTGCTCAAGTCCCTGCTGGAAGATAACGGTTCTCTTGTGGTGCGCTCCTCCGATACCGAGTCGAAGCTGAAAAACTATATCTCTGTCAGTGCAGAAAACAAGGAAGCTGCAGAGAAGGTGGAGACAAGACAGAAATCGCTAAAGAGGCAGAAAAACGGTTTAATTAATACTGCCACAGAATAGACATGAGACCATGTGTTCTTTCACATGGCTGTGCTGCTCAAATGTGCTACCTCTCCGTGGTGAGCAGCAGGCAACGCGATTCTCTCGCAGCTAAAACATATATTTGTTAATTCACTCTTTGGATGAGGAAAAGCTATAATGGGAAAATATTTTGGTACAGACGGCTTCCGTGGCGAGGCCGGTGTGAATCTGACCGCCGACCACGCATACAAGGTGGGCCGTTTTCTGGGCTGGTATTATAATGCACTGCGGGAGCGCAACGGCAACAATGAGCCTGCCCGCATCGTCATTGGCAAGGACACCCGCCGCTCCAGCTACATGTTCGAGTACAGCCTGGTGGCGGGCCTGACCGCTTCCGGTGCGGATGCCTACCTGCTGCACGTCACCACCACCCCCAGCGTGGCCTACATTGCCCGCGTGGATGATTTTGACTGCGGCATTATGATCTCCGCCAGCCATAACCCGTTCTACGACAACGGCATCAAGCTGATCGACTGCTACGGCGAAAAGATGCCTGAGGAGACCCTGCTGCTGGTGGAGGACTATATCGACGGCAAGCTCCATGTTTTTGATCAGGACTGGCCGGAGCTGCCCTTTGCCCACCGGGAGCATATCGGCTGCACCGTGGACTATGTGGCAGGCCGCAACCGCTACATGGGCTACCTGATCAGCCTCGGTATCTACTCTTTCAAGGGCGTCAAGGTTGGTCTGGACTGCGCCAACGGCAGTTCATGGAATATTGCTAAGTCTGTTTTTGATGCGCTGGGCGCAGATACCTACGTCATCAATGCACAGCCTAACGGTCTGAACATAAACAACAATGCCGGCTCTACCCACATCGAGGGCTTGCAGAAGTTCGTGGTAGAGAAGGGACTGGACATTGGCTTCGCCTACGACGGCGATGCTGATCGTTGCCTGTGTGTGGATGAGAAGGGTAACGTCATCACTGGCGACCACATACTGTACATCTACGGTTGCTACATGAAGGAACGGGGCAAGTTGCTGACCAACACTGTGGTCACCACGGTCATGTCCAACTTTGGCCTGTACAAGGCCTTTGATGAGCAGGGCATCGGCTACGCCAAGACTGCCGTGGGCGACAAGTATGTCTACGAGTATATGGCCAAGAACGGCTGTCGCATCGGCGGTGAGCAGAGCGGCCACATCATCTTTTCCAAGTACGCCAGCACCGGTGACGGAATCCTGACCAGCCTGAAGATGATGGAAGTAATGCTTGCCAAGAAACTGCCCATGAGCAAGCTGGCTGAGCCGCTGAAGATCTACCCGCAGGTTCTGGAGAATGTCCGTGTGACCGACAAGAAAGCTGCACAGGATGACGAAGCAGTGCAGGCAGCAGTCAAAGCCGTAGCCGAGGCACTGGGGGACACTGGCCGTATCCTTGTCCGTGAATCTGGTACGGAGCCTGTTGTGCGTGTGATGGTGGAGGCTCCCGACCATGACACCTGCCAGAGGTACGTTTCTCAGGTGGTGGATGTCATCAAGGCACAGGGCTACGCTGTTTAACGCATATTCTGCTGATCGATATTTCTTGCCATCCAATATTTGTAATGCTATACTTATGTTATAAATACTGAGGAGGTGTCCCATATGCCCCGTCCCAAAGGAAGCAAGAACAAGCCTAAGACCGTAAAAGTAACCGTTGACTTTGCCGCACAGATCACTGAAAAGCAGGCTGCAAAGGAAGCCGCTACCGTCGAAATTGCATCTATCACTGCCAATATCGATGCATTGAAAGCTGACCTGAAAACCAAGAAAGCCGAGCTGAAAACTATCGACAAAGAAATCGCCAGAATTGAAGCTAAAAAGGTCAAAGCCGAAACCAAAGCTGCCGAAGCTGCTAAGAAGGTTGAAGCTGAGGATGTGCTGAAAAAGCTGCTGGCATCCGGTATGACGGCAGATGAAATCCTCGCAAAGCTGAAATAAATATTTTAGAGCCGTGTGAATCAGTCGGAGCGTAGAGTTATAGCTCTGGCAGTTTACGCGGTTTTCTTATATAAATGGTAATTGGTGTGACTCGGAACGAATAGAACTGTTCCATATCGAACATAAATGACTGCTTTTCCCGCACCATGGCTCAAAATCACGTCCGGAGAAATTTCAGTTAATCAGCAGGAATATGTTGGCAATCTAGCCGTCATAGAGCTTCTGAGTAGAGTGCTTGGGAGAGCTGCTGCCCCGGTGGAAGCCCTAGGTTTCAGGCGCTCGAACCGTGGAATGTCATAAAAATATACGCTGAAATCTGAAAAATGCAGGTCAGAAGCGAAACGAATCAAATCCTTGCAAATGACGCTGAAACGTGATATAATCGCAGTACGAACAAACCGGTTTTGGTACGACAACGGTATGTTCTGGTACTGTAACTGTTGTTGCAAAACCGTGAAGAACTACTTGGAAAAGTGCAAAAATTCAGCGTAGCTGCGATGACACCTATCAGGTTCAGGTCGTGTCCTGGTACGACAACGAGAACTCCTACACCTCTCAGATGGTCCGTACCATTAAGTACTTCGCTGAGAACTGCTGATTGGAGTTTCTCCTGAGCTGAATAAAGCTTGACTGCGCCCTTTCTCTTGTGTGATGCGAGAGAAAGGGCGTTTTTTGCTGACCATTTTGGATGCGATAAGGCGCTTTCGTAAAATGGTATGATCCATTTGTAGTGATCCGACAAAAGCAGCACGCATTCGATCTCCATCTATTGCAACCCTTCTCCCGATATGATAAAATGGTAAAAATAAATGGAGACAACGAAACAGTATGATTACGAAACGTGAAAAACTGCAGTATGGATACCTGTTTCTGATTGATCTGCTCTCTCTGGTTCTCAGCATTGGGCTGGCGTGGGGGCTGACCGCAGGTGTTCTGCACAAGATGGGGGACTTCCAGCTGGACGATCTGGTAGAAGCCTGTTTTTTATTGCTGCTGGCCTATATTCTGACTTTTTTTACATTTGATCAGAGCGAGAATATCGTGAACCGCACTCCGATCCGTGAAGTTGAGATTGCGGTGCGGTTCAATTTTTTGCTGACCCTCATTGATGCGGCCTGTCTGGCGCTGACCAAGGCTCCCATGCTGCACTCCCGCTATTTTCTGGTGTTTGTGCCCGTCATCGATGTCTTTGTGATGACGGGCGCTCATGCTGTCCTCAAAAAGATGCTGGTGCGCTCCCGCTATACCAAGGGAATCCAGAGCCTTGTGGGGGTGGTGACCACGCAGGAGAACGCAAGCCCCATTCTGGAAGAGCTGAAAAAGGACTGGTCCAAGCGTGTGACCGGCCTTGCCATTCTGGAAGCTGCCCCGGAGCAGCTTCACACTGAGATCGATGGGGTGAAGATCGAGGCGAACTTCGATAATTTCATGGACTGGCTGCGGCAGGCAGCGCTGGATGAAGTGTATCTGGATGTGGCGCAGGAGAGCGAGGAAAACATGCTGCCCTACCTCGAGGAGATGGAGAGCATGGGCCTGACGGTCCATTTTCGCCTGCCGGTGCTGGATCGGATCGAAAAAGCCTGCTGCGATGAGACCAGTGCAGTGCGCATCAGCCGGGAGCTGAGCCGCTGTGCGGGCGGCAATGTTGTGACGATGGGCACGGTGGAACTCAAGCTGCGGGATCAGGTGCTGAAGCGGACCATGGATATCGTGGGCGGCATCGTGGGGTGTATCATCAGCATCCCCATCATTGCGTTGGTGGCCATTCCGCTCAAGCTGGAAAGCCCCGGCCCGCTGATCTTCAAGCAGCGTCGGGTGGGCCGGAATGGACGTGTGTTCTACATCCACAAGCTGCGCAGCATGTATGTGGACGCGGAGGCACGCAAAAAGGAGCTGATGGCCCAGAACGAAATGAACGGCCTGATGTTCAAGATGGAGGATGACCCCCGGATCACCCGGGTGGGCCGCTTCATCCGTCGCACCAGCATCGATGAGCTGCCGCAGTTTTTTGACGTTGTGCGGGGCTCCATGAGCCTGGTGGGTACCCGCCCGCCCACGCTGGATGAGTACCGGCAGTACGAGAGCCATCACAAGCGCCGCCTTTCCATGAAGCCGGGAATTACCGGCCTGTGGCAGGTAAGCGGCCGCAGCGATATTGATGATTTTGAAGAAGTGGTCAAGCTGGATGTCCAGTACATCGACAACTGGTCCATCTGGATGGATATCTACCTGCTGTTCAGGACGGTGGGCGTTGTGTTTGACCGGAAAGGGGCAAAATGAATTATATTCTTTTTGGTGGATCTGGTTTTATCGGCACCCATCTCATTCATTTGCTGCTGAAGGAGTGCGTCAGGCCCGGCGACGTGATCTACGACCTGGATCTTGTGATGCCCGGGGAAGAGGGCGTGGTGCCGGGCGTTGTGGAAAAGAACGATGGGGTGCAGTATATCCGGCTGGATGTGCGCAGGCCCATCGATTTTGCGTTCGTTCCGACTCCGGAGGACGTGATCTTTGATCTGGCAGCGGTCCACCGCACCCCCGGCCACCCGGAAGAAGCCTATTTTGAAACAAATATCCGGGGTGCGGAAAATGTGACCGCATTTGCGGAAAAATACGACATCCGGAAGATCCTGTTCACCAGCTCCATTGCACCCTATGGCGCGTCTGAGGACCTTAAGACGGAGGAGACTCTGCCAACTCCCAACACGCCGTATGGGATCAGCAAGCTGGTGGCAGAAAAGATCCACCAGATCTGGCAGGCCCGTGATCCGGCCCGGGAGCTGACCATCGTGCGGCCAGGCATCGTTTATGGCAAAGGGGAGCACGGCAACATGACCCGCCTGTACAGGGGGCAGAAGAAGGGCTACTTTTTTTATGCCGGCCGGAAGGACACCATCAAGGCGTGCATCTATGTCAAGGAGCTGGTGCGCTTCTTCAAGTACCGGATGCTGGATCATTCCTTCCCCGGAGCAGAGATCTATAACTGTACCTACGAGCCGGCCTATACCATTGAAGAGATCTGCAATGCAATGCAGAAGGCGACCGGCCTGCACCGCCATGTGCCGCTGGTGCCCGCCGGACTGCTGCTGTTTGCGGCGGGCATTCTGGGACCCATCGGGGGCAAAAAGGTGGGCATCCATCCCGCCCGTGTCCGGAAGCTGATGGTATCCACCAATGTCTGCGGCAGGAAGCTGGCCGCCACCGACTACAAGCTCCACTATACGCTGGAGGAGAGCTTCCGGGACTGGTTCGAGGATTGCGACCGCAAGGAGCTGGTATGACCATGGAGCAGAATGCACAGCCCATCCGTGTGGCTCAGATGATGACGGATATGAACTACGGCGGTGTGGAGATGGTGGTGATGAACTACTACCGCCACATGGACCGTTCCAGAGTTCAGTTCGATTTTTTCGCGCTGGAAGGTTCGACTCTGCCCCAGCGGGAAGAGATCGAACAGCTGGGGGGCCGGGTGTATGTGGTGCCAAAATATACCCACCTGCCGCAGTATGAACGGGAGATCGGGCGGCTGTTCCGTCAGAACGAATACCAGATCGTTCACTCCCACATGAACACCCTGAGCGTGCTTTCCCTCTGGGGGGCAAAGCGTGCAGGGGTGCCCAACCGGATCGCGCACAACCATTCTACGGTGGGCAGGGGAGAAGGAGCAAAAAATGTGATGAAATACCTGCTCCGTCCCTTTGCCGCAGTGTATCCCACCCGGCTCTGTGCCTGCTCCAGAACGGCAGGCAGCTGGCTTTATGGCGAAAAGCCCTTCCGGGTGTTCAACAATGCCATTGAGCTCGACCGCTTTACTTATGATGCCTCCAAACGGAAAGCCGTCCGGCAGGAGCTTGGCCTGGAGGATGAACTGGTGCTGGGCCATGTCGGACGGTTCTGCTATGCCAAAAATCACGAATTTCTGCTGGATGTAATGGCAGAGGTCTGCAAGCAACGGCCGGATGCCGTTTTACTGCTGATCGGAGAAGGGGAAAGCGCCGCCGCTGCCCGCCGGAAAGCGGAGGCGCTGGGGCTGCAAAGGAATGTCCGCTTTCTGGGCCGACAGAGCGATCCCGCAAAGTTCTATCAGGCCATGGATGCCTTTGTTTTGCCCTCGCGGTATGAGGGGCTTGGGATCGTGCTGATCGAAGCACAAGCGGCGGCATTGCCGGTCATCTGTTCCACAGAGGTGCCGCAGGAGGCTCAGGTCCTGCCCGAGATGCAGTACCTGAGCTTGCAGGAAAGCCCGGCAGTCTGGGCGGATGCGGCGATCCGGGCTGCAGAAAATGCCCGGCGGCGGGATACCTCTGCTGAGATGCGGGCAGGCGGTTTTGATATCGTCACCGAGGCGAAGAAGCTGGAAGAATTTTACTTTGACCTGCTGAAATGAGGAGATAAGATGGACCCTTTAGTAAGCATCATCGTTCCTGTTTATAATGTAAAGCCATATCTGAACCGCTGTGTGGACAGTCTATTGGGGCAGAGCTATCAGAACATGGAGCTGCTGCTGGTGGACGACGGCTCCACCGATGGCAGCGAGACCCTCTGTGATGGATATGCTGCACAGGATGCCCGGGTGCGGGTGCTCCACAAGAAAAATGGTGGTCTGTCCGATGCCCGCAACGCCGGTGTGGACGCAGCAGCGGGGGAGTACCTCTCTTTTGTGGATGGCGATGACTGGGTGTCTCCCTATTACATCGAGAACCTGTACCGGGCTCTGGAGCAGGCAGGAGCGGATTTTTCAGCCAGCTGTTTTGAAGAGGTGTTCGAGGGCCAGCCGGTGCAGTCCGTGCCCACAGAGCGTCTGGAAGCATTCGAGATCCTGAGCCGGGAGGAATGCCTGCGCCGCATCCTGTATCAGGAGGGCATGGAGGTGACCACCCCCACCAAGCTCTATAAGCGTGCACTGTTTGAGGGCGTGCGCTACCCGGTGGGCAAGCTCTATGAGGATATCCCGGTCGCCTACGAGGTGACAAAGCGTGCCCATAAGGCGGTACATATCGCAAACCGGGATTACTACTATTTCCAGCGGGGCAGCAGTATCCAGAATATGGCCTTCAACCCCAGAAAGCTGGATAGTGTGCGGCACTGCCATGCACTGATGGAAAATGTGAAGCGTGATTTCCCCCAGTTGAGCCGTGCGGCGGAGTGCCGCTATCTGAGCAATGTCTGCAATATTCTGTTCCAGATCCGGGACAGGCAGCATGAAAAAATAGAGAAGGCTCTCTGGCAGGAAGTGAAAAAATACCGCCGGAACGTTCTGCTGGACCCGCAGGCCCGCAAAAAGGCCCGGCTGGCGGCGGCGCTTTCCTACAGCGGCTATGCCATGACCCGACGGGTCTATGAAAAAACGCAATGGCGTGGAAAAAAGTAAAGTGGAGGGATCCGGTTGGAGGAAAGAAAACCGCTTGTATCGGTCATTGTGCCGGTCTATAATGTTTACCCGTATCTGAGGGACTGTGTGCAGAGCGTGCAGGCGCAGAGTTACCAGAACTGGGAGCTGCTTTTGGTAGATGACGGCTCCACCGATGGCAGCGGGGAACTTTGTGATGAACTGGCTGCGGAGGATGGCCGCATCCGGGTGTTCCATAAGCCCAATGGGGGGCTGTCTGACGCACGCAATGCTGGATTAGAGCAGGCAAAAGGAGAGTATATTACTTTTCTGGACAGTGATGATCTGCTGGATACTATGGCGATTGAAAAGCTTTTAACAGTGTGTGATGAGACAAGCGCAGATGTAGCAATTGGGCAGACACAATCTTTTGTAGAAAAATTTTCGAGAGTCAGAGAGAATACGAATCCTCGGCATGAAGTGATTTCTAACCAAGAGGCGCTTCGGCGGATGTTTCTGCACCGTGGAGTGGAGCATGCGGCTTGGGGAAAGTTGTATCGTAGGGAATGCTGGAAGGCAATAAAATTTCCGAAGGGAGTTCTGTATGAGGATTATGCAACAATCTACCAGATGATTGCACAGTGCCGGACGGTTGTAATTTATTATGAGCCTCTATATTATTACCGGGTGCGGAACGGATCGATTATGCACAGCAGGATTGAAAAGAAGAATTTGTTCCTTCTAGATATCAGTGAAACCGTAACACGTTCGATTAGTGAGCAAGTTCCGGAGGTGCAGGAGGAAGCGCGCTATCTTCAGATGGTGACATATCTGAAAGTGATGAAGGGAATTCTGGATGGGGGATTCCAGAACTACCCGGATGCACAAGAAAGAATTCTTTGCTTTGTGCGGAGGAATAGTGATGTTGTAAACTATCCGTGGGCAAAAAAGACAGACAGGATTAAGGTTAGGACACTTTTGCTCAACAAGAGTATATTTTATTGGGTGTATGAATTGGGCGAAAGAAAGAATGCCTGGAAATTGAGGTCGTAAACAGATGTGGATATATCTTAGTACTTTTGCTGTCTCCATTGGATTGACCGCTTGCGGAGAGATTTCGTACAAGAAAAAAAATAAGATTGGCTATGTGGTCTGTCTGGTGCTGGCGGTGTTACTGGTAACCCTTTTGGCTGGGCTACGTGATACCACTGTAGGTACAGATGGGGAATCCTATCGCTGGTGGGTGGCTGATGCAGAAAATTATACTAGCGTGTTCCAAGCAATGAAAATGGGGCGTGGCACAGAGCCGGTCTATATGGCGCTACTCTACCTAGCAGTCCAAATCTTCGGTAGCATCCAGGGACTGTTTTTACTCACCGGTCTGCTGACCTATGCTTTTGCCATGGCGGCACTAGCCTGCCTGCGGGAGCATATAGCCCTATCCTATGGCTGGGCGGCATACTTGTTCCTGTTTTACGGAAATTCGCTGAATCAGCTGCGGCAGGCGCTGGCTATGACAGTGGTTTTATTTGCTCTTGCCCTCTTGATGCGAAAAAAATACTTTGCTAGTGTGATTTTGTTGGTGCTGTCAGTGGGCATCCATAATACGGCCGTGCTGGGCATCGGAATTTTGTTGGTCTACCTGGTTCTGAAACGTTGGGATACAGTGCAGGTCAAGGTAGTCATGGTGTGCGGCCTGATAGCGGCTACGGTATTCTATCAACCGCTGTTCCATTTGATGGAAAAATTAGGGTTGCCGATTTCTCGGTTTGTCTGGTATTTGGATGGGGGTGAGGTTCATTTTTCTCTGAATCCCATTCTGGTTCGGTTACCCTTTTTGCTGCTTGCGCTTTGGTTCTACCGGGAGTTTGCAGCAAAGGAACAGGAAGAGAATGGGAGCTTTGTACGGTCAGATGCAGATTTTCTTCTGATTATGATGGTAGCTGAATTGGTCACTGCAGAAATGCGGGTCATCAGTGTGGACATTTATCGAATCAGCCTGTATTTTGGCCTGATACGCTGTTTCCTCATTGGACGTATAGCAAGGGTCTTGGAACGTAAAGCTGAACAGAATTCTTTTTGGAGGATAATCTTGGCTGGAATCATGGTATTGCTGGTTCTAATCTGGATTTATCAGGCTGTCCTGAAAGGCAACGATGAAATTATTCCCTACACATCCTATCTGATGCACATCGGGGTAGTAGAATGACCGGAAAAAAAGAAAACAATCAGCCAGCACTGATCAGTGTCATTGTTCCGGTCTACAATGTGGAACCCTATCTCCGCCGCTGCGTGGACAGCATCCTGCACCAGACCTATCGGAATCTTGAGGTCCTGCTGGTGGATGATGGTTCCACCGATGCCAGTGGAGCCATCTGCGACGAATATGCCGCACAGGAAGAACGTGTAACGGCAGTCCACCAGAAAAACGGGGGACTCTCTGCAGCACGCAACACAGGGCTCGAACGGGCACAGGGAACGTATCTCTGCTTTGTGGACAGTGATGACTTTCTGGACAGCCGGATGCTGGAAACGCTCTGCCGTGATCTGCAGGAACAGAATGCGGATGTTGCTGTGGTGGGCTTCCGGATGTTTGAACGGGAGGAAGAGCTCGCCCCGGCTGAACTCACCGTACCGGTGCAGTGTATGACAGGCCGGGAAGCCATCCGCAACACTCTTGTCTCGGACGAGCTGGGGGATTTTGCCTGGAACAAGCTCTACAAGCGGGAGCTGTTCCGGGATGTCCGCTATCCGCTGGGCCGGATGATGGAAGATCAGGGCACGACATACCGCATTTTTCAGCAGTGCAGCAAGGTCGCGTACCGCCCGGTGCCGATGTATTATTACTATCAGCGCCCGGACAGCATCCTTCACCGCAGGAACATGAAGTTCTACGAGGATAAGCTGGATATGGGCTATCAGAAATATCGGGCCATCCGGGAAGCATACCCGGGAATGTCGGAAAATGATGCCGCCATGCTGAGCGTGGTGGAGCACTGCTATCCGTATCTGATGCAGGACACGGAGCGCCGCGCAAAGATGGAGGCCTTTCTGCAGGAGTGCGACCCGGCGGCGGCAAAGCTGCTCTGCACCAGCAGCCAGCGGAAGTATCAGCTGCTCAGATGCAGCCGGAGGCTGTATGCAAAACTGTTCCTGCTGAAAAACGGCCCGGCGGCAGAATAAAATGGATTGAGGAAAAGAATGAGGGAAAACAGTTGCATTTCTGTAATAGTTCCGGTATATTGTGTGGAACAGTATTTGGAAAAATGCGTGAGCTCCATTGTAAACCAGACCTATAAAAACTTGGAAATCATTCTTGTGGATGATGGATCTCCAGATAACTGCCCGCAACTCTGTGATGATTGGCAGAAGAAAGATAAGCGTATTCGCGTTATTCACAAGGAAAACGGTGGGTTATCTGATGCGAGAAATGCGGGCCTGCGTGCTTCCAGTGGAGAACTGGTGATGTTTGTTGATTCGGATGACTGGATCGCACCGGAGATGGCCGAGAAAATGGAATTGGCTATGAGAACATATCATGCCGATATGGTGCTGTGCCAGTTCGCAAAGGTTTTTCCAGATGGTCGTGAAGTAAAGTGGTTTTCTGCGGGAGAAGATGCTGCTGTATATGGACGAAGAGAATTGTTTGATAAACTTGTTCGGGATGAAGAAATCAGCAATCATGTTTGGCGGCGGTTGTATAAAAGAGAACTGGTACCGGATGATATATTTCCAAAGGGAAAAAATTACGAAGATATCTATGTGATGGCTGAAATTACCAAAAGATGCAACACGTTTGTCAGTCTGAACAGTGCTTACTATCACTACCGCCAGAATGAGAACGGCATCCTGCAGGATAAAAGTTATAAGAATATGTCGGATTATCTGGATGCACTTGAAAAGAGCTATCGGGATATAGAAAGTACATATCCTGAATTGAAAATTGAAATCGACCATGCAAAAGCAAGAACTACTACATATGTATGGGAGGATTTGCATACATCAAAGAAAGTGACTGAGAAAGAAAGAATCGTACTCAAACAGAAAATCAAAAGCTGGGGAGAAAATCTTTCGCCGGATGCAGTTGCAAAGATGTCGTGGAGAAACCGAACGTATTATAAGTTTATTATGTCACACAGAGAGCTTCTGGCAGAAATTTGGTATGAGCTGTGGTACCATGAAGGAAATTTGTTCTGTAAAATCAGGAGAACGGCAAAGAGACTGATACGGGGAAAACCGGTGGGAGATTCAGCAATATGAAAAAATCCCTCAGTCTGAATGCAGCGATGAGCGCATTCAAGACACTGATGAATATTATCTTCCCGCTCATCACATTCCCCTACGCTTCCAATGTTCTTCAGGTGGAAAACCTGGGCAAAGTGAACTTTGCCAGCTCGGTCTGCGGGTATTTTCTGCTGTTTGCAGGCCTTGGCATCTCCTCCTATGCGGTGCGTGAAGGCTCCCGCTATGTAAACGACCGGGAAAAACTGTCGGCTTTTGCATCGGAGATGTTCTCCATCAACATGATCTCCACGGCCCTGACCTATGCGGCATTGGCGGTGACGATGCTTTTCTGGACAAAGCTCCATGCCTATACCGACCTGATGCTGGTGCTGAGTTTACAGATCTTCTTTACGACCATCGGTACCGAATGGGTGTTCACGATCTTTGAGGAGTATACCTATATCACCATCCGAGGCCTGCTGTTTCAGGTGCTGTCCATTTTCATGCTGTTTGCCTTCATCAAGACCCGGGATGACTACTGCATCTATGCAGGCATCACGGTGTTTGCGGCGGTAGGTGCCAATGTGCTCAATTTTTTCCGGGCCCGGCGGTACTGCACCATCCGGCTGGTAAGAAAGATCGACTGGAAAAAGCACCTCAAGCCCATCCTCATCATCTTTGCATCCACGCTGGCAACGACCCTTTATGTCAGTTCGGATACCACGATTCTGGGCATTCTGGGAACAGATTACAATGTGGGCATTTACTCGGTGGCGGGTAAGATCTATGGCATTGTAAAGAACCTGCTTTCGGCGGTGCTGGTGGTGTCTATCCCGCGGCTGTCCCATTATGCGGGCGTGGGGGACAAGGCAAACTTCAACAAGCTGTTCAACAATATCTTCAACGCGCTCATCGTGGTGGTGGCTCCGGCTGTGGTGGGACTGTTTGCCCTCAGCCGGGAGGTCGTCCTCTTTATTTCCGGGGAAAGCTATCTGGATGCGGTGATGCCCCTGCAGATCCTGAGCCTTGCCCTGATCGTCTGTCTGTTTGGCTGGCTGTACAATTCCTGCGCGCTTCTGCCCTGTGGAAGAGAAAAGGAACTGTTCTGGATCACGCTGGTCAGCGGTCTGCTGAACGTGGGGCTGAACGTCCTGCTCATCCCGCGGTTCCGGGAGAATGCGGCGGCCTTTACCACCCTGCTGGCAGAGCTGTGCTCCATGATACTCTGTATCCGGTGCTCCAAGGGCCTGGTCGCGGTCTCTGCTGACCGGCGCACCGTTGGCTCGGTGCTCTGCGGCTGTGCGGGCATCGTTCTTGTCTGTACCGGGGTCAAGGCACTGGCTCTGCCCAATCTCATCTGCATTCTGGCGGCGGTGCTGGGCTCAGTGGCTGCATACGCGGTCATCCTGCTGGGCATGAAAAATCCGCTGGTGCTGGAATATCTGGAAAAAGTGAAGCAGAAGTTCCGGAAAACATCCTGAATGGACAGGACCAGCTGCGGGGGCGAACACTCCCTGCAGCGGGTCCTTTTTGGAAAAAACGGCGTTTTTTGGTGCGTTCCGGCAAAATCACCACATTTCTTTGCTTCTGCAACAAATGTTTGTTAATAAATTATCCATCCCCCATCCTTGCAATACACACGCTTTTTGTTTATAATAAGGATGTACGGGGAAGTTCGCAGTGCGCGGCCCCCGATGAAGAGCAAAATTCGATTCCGAACGAAAAGAATTTGAGAGGAGTTTGTTACCATGGGTTTAGGTAAGAAAACGATCGACGATCAGAATTACTGCGGCAAGAAGGTCCTTGTCCGCTGCGATTTCAATGTCCCGATGAAGGACGGCGTGATCACCAACGAGAACCGCATCAATGCGGCTCTGCCCACCATCCAGAAGCTGGTCAACGATGGCGCTAAGGTCATCCTGTGCAGCCACCTGGGCAAGCCCAAGAACGGCCCCGAGGCAAAGTTCAGCCTGGCACCCGTTGCTGTGGCTCTGAGCGCAAAGCTGGGCAAGACCGTTGTGTTCGCTGATGACGATAACGTTGTGGGCGAGAATGCAAAGGCTGCTGTTGCCGCAATGAACAACGGCGATGTCGTTCTGCTGCAGAACACCCGTTTCCGTAAGGAAGAGACCAAGAACATGCCTGAGTTCAGCCAGGAGCTGGCTTCTCTGGCAGATGCATACGTTGACGATGCATTCGGCAGCTGCCACCGTGCACACTGCTCCACCGCAGGTGTCACCGACTACATCAAGGATACCGCTGTCGGCTACCTGATGGAGAAGGAGATCAAGTACCTGGGCAACGCAGTCAACGATCCCGTCCGTCCCTTCACCGCCATTCTGGGCGGCGCTAAGGTCGCCGATAAGCTGAACGTCATCTCCAATCTGCTGGAGAAGGTCGATACCCTGATCATCGGCGGCGGCATGGCTTACACCTTCGTCAAGGCACAGGGCTACGAGGTCGGCAAGAGCCTGTGCGACGATACCAAGCTGGATTACTGCAAGGAAATGATGGCCAAGGCCAAGGAGAAGGGCGTGAAGCTGCTGCTGCCTGTGGACGCAGCCTGCATCAAGGACTTCCCCGATCCCATCGACGCTCCCGTGGATGTCACTGTGGTGCCTGTCACTGCCATCCCTGCTGACATGGAGGGCTGCGACATCGGCCCCGAGACCATGAAGCTGTTTGCCGATGCTGTCAAGGCTTCCAAGACCGTTGTCTGGAACGGCCCCATGGGCGTGTTCGAGAACCCCACCCTGGCAGCCGGTACTCTGGCTGTTGCCAAGGCTATGGCTGAGAGCGATGCTACCACCGTGATCGGCGGCGGCGACAGCGCAGCAGCTGTGCAGCAGATGGGCCTGGGCGACAAGATGACCCACATCTCTACCGGCGGCGGCGCTTCTCTGGAGTATCTGGAGGGCAAGGAGCTGCCTGGTATCGCTGTGATCCAGAACGCATAAGCATCTGAACCAGCATCACTGAGGTGCGGCGGCATATACGCCGCCGCACTTTTTATTTTGGGTAATAAGATCTCTCAGGCTCGCCGACGCTCGCCAGCTCCCCATCCGGGAGGCAGGAGATGTCGTTTATCCTGCCTCTCCTGCCGGGAGAGGCGGCAACGAAGGCGGCGGAGAGATATTTTGATAAGGAGATCGTTAGAATGGATAAGGCAAAGCGTAAGGCAATCATTGCAGGCAACTGGAAGATGAACAAGACCGCCACTGAGGCAGCCAAGCTGGTGGACGAGCTGATCCCCGCCGTCAAGGATGCTTCCTGTGAGGTCGTTATCTGCACCCCCTACACCGATCTGGTCACCGCTGTGGAAAAGACCAAGGGCACCAACATCCATGTGGGTGCTGAGAATGTCCACTTTGAGAAGTCCGGTGCGTTCACCGGCGAGATCAGCGCCGATATGCTGGTGGATCTGGGCGTGGAGTACGTCATCGTCGGCCACTCCGAGCGCCGCCAGTACTTTGCAGAGACCGACCAGACCGTGAACAAGCGCGCTCTGGCTGCCTTGAATGCGGGCCTGAAGGTCATCATCTGCGTGGGCGAGAGCCTGCAGCAGCGCGAGGAGGGCGTGACCGAGGAGCTGGTGCGGATGCAGACCAAGATCGCCCTGCGCGACGTGACCGCCGAGCAGATGGCAAATGTGGTCATTGCCTACGAGCCCATCTGGGCCATCGGCACCGGCAAGACCGCGACTGCTGACCAGGCCGAGGAGGTCTGCGCTCAGATCCGCAAGGTCATCGGCGAAGTGTACGGCGAGGCTGTGGCCGAGGCTGTCACGGTCCAGTACGGCGGCAGCATGAACGCCAAGAACTGCGAGGAGCTGCTGAGCAAGAAGGATGTGGACGGCGGTCTGATCGGCGGCGCATCTCTGAAGGCTCCTGATTTTGCTGTTATCGTCAATGCCGCTTCCAACGGCTGAGAAAGCCCTCTGACCTGTTTTCCCAGCGCCCGGCTGCGCCGTTTTTCCAGCGCTGTGCCGGGCGCTATTTGTTCTAAATCAAAGGAGATTCAACGTTATGTCCAAGAAACCTGTACTTCTGTGCATCATGGATGGCTTTGGCTGGGTGCCCAATGAGACCTACGGCAATGCCGTGGTCGCCGCAAAGACCCCCCATCTGGATGCCCTGATGGCAAAATATCCTATGACCACCATCGAGGCCTCCGGCATGGCTGTCGGCCTGCCCGATGGCCAGATGGGCAACTCTGAGGTGGGCCACACCAACATGGGCGCTGGCCGCATCGTTTACCAGCAGCTGACCCTCATCACCAAGTCCATCCGGGATGGTGAGATGTTCAAGAACCCCGTGCTGGTCAAGAACATGAAGGCTGCCATTGAGGCAGGCAAGGCCATCCACCTGATGGGCCTGGTGGGCACCGGCGGTGTCCACAGCCACGCTGACCACTGGTTCGGTGTGCTGGAAATGGCAAAGCACATGGGCGCAAAGGAAGTCTACCTGCACTGCATCACCGATGGCCGTGATACCGACCCCCACGCCGGCAAGGGCTTCCTGGCTGACCTGCAGGCCAAGCTGGATGAGCTGGGCGTTGGCAAGATCGCCAGCGTTTCCGGCCGTTACTACGCCATGGACCGCGACAACAACTGGGACCGCGAGGAGAAGGCTTACGCTGCCTTCGTCTACGGCGAGGGCAACCACGCCGCCAACGCTCAGGAGGCTATCGAGGCATCCTACGCCGACGACAAGACCGACGAGTTCGTTCTGCCCTGCGTCACCTGCGAGGGCGGCCGCGTGCAGGATGGCGATACCGTCATCTTTATGAACTTCCGCCCCGACCGTGCCCGCCAGATGACCCGCATCTTCTGCGATGACGACTTCAAGGGCTTTGAGCGCCGCGGCGGCCGCAAGCAGGTCAACTATGTCTGCATGGCCGAGTACGATGCCACCATGCCCAACTGCGAGGTCGCCTATCCTCCCGTGGAGCTGAAGAACGTTCTGGGCCAGTACCTGTCCGAGAACGGCAAGACCCAGCTGCGCATTGCCGAGACCGAGAAGTACGCTCACGTCACCTTCTTCTTCAACGGCGGTGTGGAGGCTCCCTACGAGGGTGAGGACCGCTGCGTCATCCCCAGCCCGAAGGTTGCTACCTACGACCTGCAGCCTGAGATGAGCGCCCCTGAGGTGGCTGCTGAGTGCGTCAAGCGCATCGAGAGCGGCAAGTATGACGTGGTCATCCTGAACTTTGCCAACTGCGACATGGTCGGCCACACCGGCGTGTTCGATGCCGCTGTCAAGGCCGTTGAGGCTGTGGATACCGCTGTGGATCAGGTGGTCACCGCTGTGCTGAACGCAGGCGGCTGCGCCTTTATCACGGCTGACCACGGCAACGCCGAGAAGATGATGAACCCGGACGGCACTCCCTTCACCGCCCACACCACCAACGTGGTGCCCTTTGTGGCCGTTGGCTGCGGCGATGTGAAGCTGCGCGAGGGTGGCTGCCTGGCAGATATCGCCCCCACCATGCTGCCCTATATCGGCCTGCCTGTCCCCGCTGAGATGACCGGCAAGAGCATCATCGTGGAGTAAGCACTCCACAAATCGCTTTCCTGAAACGCAAAAAGACCTCCCCGTGCAGGTGCTGCCTGCATGGGGAGGTCTTTTGCTGTATCGCTTAGTAGTGCAGCTGGTCAGCGGTCAGTGCTTCCAGCACCGGCAGCATGGCGGCTGCCTCGGCCTTGGCGGCGGGCAGATCCATATCGCGGTAGTTGCCGCATTCCACCTCGCTGGCACCGGGGATATCCCCCTCAAAGGCGGCCATGAAGCGGAAGGAATCCACAGTCAGCTCCAATGCCTGCGCCGGGGTCAGCCCGCGGGTGAGCAGGTAGAAGCCGGTGCGGCAGCCCATGGGGCCAACGTAGATCACGCCGTCCTTCACCGCGCTGTTGCGGGCGTAGGTGGCAAACAGGTGCTCCAGCGTGTGGGCGGCACCGGTGGTCAGATAATCGCCCTGATTGGGCTTCTTCATCCGGATGTCCCAGGTCAGCACATCACCATCCTGGCGGCTCAGGTACATGCCCCGGTCCAGTTTGGTGTGATCGACACAGAAGCTTGCAATGCGTTCCATGATGTTCTCCTTCAGGATCAGGCCTGCAGGCGCTGGACACTGCCGTGGACACAATCCACAGCGATATCCAGGCCATCGCGGATGTGGCTGCAGGCACCTGCAGCACCCACGATGGTGGGCTTGAGCAGGGAGTTGCCCACGATGGCAGCGTGGCTGTTCAGGCCGGGCTCCTCGACCACCAGAGCGGCGGCATCGCGGACATAGCTCAGCATCTCGTTGCTGGTGGAGGGAACGACCAGCACCATGCCGGGGCGGAACTTTGCCTTGACCTCCTCCAGAGTGCGGCAGACGCAGGCCTTGCCGCTGGCGGAAACCAGATCGGTCTTGCCGCGGCCCACGCCCACACCGGTGGCCAGGCAGTTGCCCACCATGTGGATCTTGATCATGTTGGTGGTGCCGGAAACGCCCACAGGCACGCCTGCGGTCACAACGGTCAGCTCGCCGTTGTGCAGGTAGCCGTTCTTCTCGGCCAGAGCGGTGGACATCTCGATCAGCTCATCGGTGCTGTGGGCGGGGCCCATCAGCAGGGAAGTGATGCCCCAGCTCAGGGAGAGCTGACGCTGCACCTGCTCGTCCATGACGCAGGCAATGATGGGCTGCTTGGGGCGGTACTTGCTCAGCAGGCGGGCAGTGTTGCCGGATTCGGACACGGTGACGATGGCGGCAGCGTTCACGTCCTTGGCGGTCAGGCAGGCAGCGTGAGCGGTTGCATCGCTGACGCTGATCTGGATCTCGGCGTGGCGCTGGGGGCGGTAGTGCTCCTCGTTCTCGGTGCGCTCTGCAATGGCGGACATGGTCTTGAGGGCCTCCACGGGGTAGTCACCGGCAGCGGTCTCACCAGACAGCATGATGGCGGAGGTGCCATCGTAGATGGCATTTGCCACGTCGGAGATCTCAGCACGGGTGGGGCGGGGGTTGACCATCATGCTGTCCAACATCTGGGTGGCAGTAACGATGGGCTTGCCGAAGGAGAAGGAGCGGTCGATGATGTCCTTCTGGATGCCGGGCAGCTCGGTGAAGTCGATCTCAACGCCCAGGTCACCACGGGCCACCATGACGGCATCGGCTGCGGAGAGGATGCTGTCGATGTTGTTCACACCCTCGCGGTTCTCGATTTTGGCAATGATACGGATGTTGGAATCGTACTCATTCAGCAGGTTGCGGATGTCGTACACATCCTGTGCGGTGCGCACAAAGGAAGCAGCGATGAAGTCAAAGCCGTTCTGCACGCCAAAGATGATGTCCTCGCGGTCCTTCTGGCTCAGGTAGGGCATGGACAGATGCACGCCGGGCACATTGACACCCTTTTTGGTCTTGATCTTGCCGCTGTTCAGCACGGTGCAGATGATGTCGGTGTCGGTGACCTGCTCAATGTGCAGCATGATCAGGCCGTCGTCCAGCATGATGGTGCCGCCGGGCTGCACGTCCTGGGGCAGATCCTTGTAAGTGACGGAGCAGATCTCCTTGGTGCCCTCCACCTCGCGGGTGGTCAGGGTAAAGGTCTGGCCGGCTTCCAGCATCTCCACACCGTTCTTGAACTCCTTCAGACGGATCTCGGGGCCCTTGGTGTCCAGCAGGGCGGCAACGGGCTTGCCCAGCTCCTCACGCAGAGCTTTCAGCTTTGCCAGACGGCCGCCGTGCTCCTCGTAGGAACCGTGGGAGAAATTGAAACGGGCCACGTTCATGCCGTTTGCGATCAGGTCGCGCAGGACATCGCCCTTATCGGTAGAAGGGCCCAGGGTGCAGATGATCTTCGTTTTTCTCATAAAATACCTCCAACGTTCACGCTATATATCTTGACGCAGCAGCCCAAGCTGGCTGCTCTCTGGCGGGCAGTGATTGCTTTGCGCCCGCAGCGGCAGTATACGCCAATATGGCTGTTTCAACAAACCATACCACTATACATTATAAGCTCTTGGATACAATAGCGCAAGAAAAATCTTTGCAAAGAAACTGCTAAGATTTCATCAGGTTTGAACAAAAAACTTTCCACCACAAAGCGCTTGCATAACCGGCGGGATTTGCTTATAATGAAGGTAAGCAAAAGTGCGACTGTTCCGGGGCAGCCCGGAGGGAAATGGAGTGAAAACATATGGAAAAGCGTGTATTTTTGATCGTACTGGACAGCTTTGGCATCGGCGCGGAGCCGGATGCAGCCGCCTTTGGCGACGAGGGCACCAACACGCTGGGGGCCATTGCAGGGCATCCCAATTTCAACTGCCCCAACCTGAAAAAGCTGGGCCTGTTCAACATTGACGGTGTGACTGCGGGCGAAAAGACCGACGCGCCCGCCGGTGCCTTTGCCCGCCTGCAGGAGCAGAGCATGGGCAAGGATACCACCATCGGCCACTGGGAGATCGCCGGTGTGGTCAGCCCGAACCCGCTGCCCACCTTCCCCAACGGCTTCCCGGAGGAGCTCATTCAGGAGTTTGAGGCAAAAACCGGCCACAAAGTCCTCTGCAATCTGCCTTATTCCGGCACCGAGGTGCTGAAGGACTACGGCGAGCAGGCCATGAAGGAAAATGCCCTCATCGTCTACACCAGCGCCGACAGCGTGTTCCAGGTGGCTGCCCACGAGGAACTGGTGCCCGTGCACGAGCTCTACCGCTACTGCGAGATCGCCCGTGAGATGCTGAAGGGCGCGTACGGCGTGGGCCGTGTCATCGCCCGGCCCTTCCTGGGCAGCAGCGCCGAGACCTTCTACCGCACCACCAACCGCCACGACCTGAGCCTGAAGCCGCCCCGTGCCACCATGCTCGACCTGCTGAAGGAGGCCGGCAGGGATGTCATCGCCGTGGGCAAGATCTTTGATATCTTTGACGGGCAGGGCGTGACCGAAAAGATCAAGACTACCGGCAACACCAATGGCATCGCCTTCACCAAGGCATTGCAGACCCGGGATTTCGAGGGCCTGGCCTTTGTGAATCTGGTGGATTTTGATATGCTCTACGGCCACCGCCGCGACGTGCCCGGCTATGCCGCCGCCGCCACCGAATTTGACCGCTTCCTGGCCGACTTCATCCCCGGGATGCGGGAGGGCGACCTGCTGATGATCACCGCCGACCACGGCTGCGACCCCTCCTACACCAAGACCACCGACCATACCCGCGAGTATGTGCCGTATCTGGTCTGCGGCAAGGGCGTGAAGCCCGGTGTGGACCTGGGCACCCGGCTCTGCTTTGGCACCATTGCACAGACCGTGTGTGAATATCTGGGCGTGGATGCTTCCAGCCTGGACGGCCACAGCGTGCTGCAGGAGATCCTGAAGTAATATCGGCCCTCTCAGTCACGCGACAGCGTGACCGAGAGGGCTATTTTTTGTGCAAAGTCTTGAACAATATAGTCAGTTGTGGTAGACTAGCACTTGCACGCCCGGTGCGTACAAGGTTTACGCCGGGCGCAGGAATTGATATGGTTTCAGAATAGAAGGAGACTATCACATGAGAATCAATCGTACTCTGGGTCTGGCACTGACCGCTGCTGTGCTGGCTGTTGCCATGACTGGCTGCTCCAATAGTGCATCTTCCACCGCATCCTCCGCTGCTTCCAGCGAGGCTGCTTCTTCTGTGGCCGCTTCCTCTGTGGCCGCTTCCAGCGAAGCTGCCGAGAGCGAGGCCGTTGCCGCCAGCGTTGTCAGCACCGAGGATCTGGATGTGAACGGCACCACCTACTCCGCTGACTGCTACGGCGAGTTCACCCTGTCCAACGGCGACACCATGAAGCTGTGGAAGGTGAAGGACGCTTACGCAGACCTGAGCGCTCTGCCCATGAAGGGCATGGCCGAGGAGTTCCCCATCGAGGCCGAGGCTGAGCAGATCTATGTTGCTGACGTGACCAGCAACGGCGAGACCACCCGCCAGTATCTGCGCACCGACAAGGCTGGCCGCAACGGCACTGTCTCTGTCAAGACCTTTGAGCTGGGCGACGCTGAGTAATCGCGCTTCCCTGTAAAATCAGCAGACAACAAGCCCCGGACCTTTTGCAAGGCCCGGGGCTTGTGCTGTTTTATCCTGTTTTATTCTCCGCTGCTGCTGGAACCGAACAGGGCATCCAGCACGGTGGAAGCGGCCTGATGCAGGGAGTTGGCAGCAGATTCCACCTGCTCCTGCGTGGGCAGAGAGATAGAAGGTGTTTCTGCTCCGCTGGTGGATCCACTGCTGGCTTCACTCTCGGCAGGTGCTTCGGTGGAAGCCTCGCTCTCGGCAGGCGCTTCGGGGGTGGGTTCTGCGGGCTGCTCATCGGCAGGCTGTTCCGCAGGCACGCTCTCGGCAGGTTCCTCCACAATGACGCTGTCGGGCGATTCCTCCACAGAGGTGCCCGCGTTGGGGTCAGCCGTGGGGGTGTATACCTCGGTCTTTTCGGGGGTCTGCTGGGTATCGCTCACGGTGCCCTCGCCGCCCAGAACGGATGCGATCAGCTCCTTGGCCTGGCTGACCGAGTTCTCATCCGGCTTCATCACATAGAGGCTCTGACCCTTTGCGGAGTAGCACTGGGAGCTCTTGCCGCCGGTGCCGGTCACGGTATAGCTCTGGATGTCCCAGTCAGACAGGCTTGCCAGCTGCATCCGCACCAGCGCGGAGATCTGCTCCTGAGAAAGGCTGGTCACAAAGCAGTCGGACACAGCATCCATCAGCTTGGAGAAGCTCATCAGCACGGTGGGGGATTTGATCTTGTTCATCATTGCATCGATGACTTTCATCTGGTTGATGCCGCGCTGGATATCGCCGGAGGCAAAGGCATGGCGCTCACGGGCAAAGGCCAGAGCGCTCTTGCCGTCCAGATGGTTCCAGCCCTCGGCAAAGGTGGTGGGGTCATAGTAGCCGGGGCTGCCCACCGAGGTGAACGCCTGATCGGAGTAGACATCCACGCCGCCCACGGCATCGATGATGCTGATGAAGCCCGCAAAGTTGATGCGGAGGTATTGGTCCACATTGACCCCGTACAGGTTGCCCAGGGTTGCCATGCTGGTCTCCACGCCGTACAGACCGGCATGAGTCAGCTTGTCCTTGCTGTTGGTACCCGCCAGATCAACGTAGTAATCGCGGGGGGTGTTGATGAGCGCCACCCGTTTGGTGGAGGGATTGACCACGGCAAGGATGTTCACATCGCTGCGGGCCTTTTCAGTCAGTTCGCCGCGGTTGTCCACGCCGCTCAGGTAGACCACAAAGGGCTCCTTGGTGATCTTGTTGGCCTCGGTGCCGGTGACAAGGCCGGATGTCACGTTATCCAGTGCACTCAGGCCCTGCTGCGCCCAGACACAGCCCAGTGCCAGAAAGGCGCACAGGAACACCGAGAACACCCGGGATACCTTGCGGGGGGCGCTGTACTCCTGGCAGCGCTTGACCAGCAGCCAGAACAGCACCAGCAGCGCCGCAATGATGACCAGATACAGCGCGGGCAGCATCTGGGTGCGCCAGAGCTGCAGGAAAGCCGCAATGCTCAGAATGGCTTGTACAATCAGCAAAACAGTACCTCGTTTCGGGTTGGCCGCGCCGGTATTTGCATCCGGCCTGCGGCGGGGGGGCTTTGACTCCGGGGCAGGCCCGCCGGTATGCTTCGGCGGCTTGGGCGGTGCAGGCGGCGGGGTGGGAGCGGCAGTTTCCGGCGCAAAAAAGGCCGCGCTGTCCACCTCCACAGTCTTTTCTTCCGGTGGGCGGTGACCCCGGTGGATGTGCCGGGTGCTGTCATCGTCCGTGTGGGAACGGGAAGTTTCATCAAACATAGGAATTCTCCTTTTTGACATGTCCTCAGGCAAGGGGCACGATGGTCAGAACGGCCCGTGCCGGCAGGCAGGTGGCCGTCTGATCCTCCTGTGAGATCCAGCCAAAGCTTTCGCAGATGTGGTCAGGGCAGGGGGAATCAATGAACCGTGCCGCGCCGTCTTTGACCTCGATGTGCACCGTCAGATAGCCGGTGTCGATGTCATAGACGGCATCCTTGTCCAGGGAGATCTTCTGCACCGTGTTTGCATCGCCGTAGATCAGCTCCGCGCCCAGGGTGCTGCCGCTCTGCCCGGCACTGCGGAGGTAAAAAAGCACCCCCGCGATCACCAGAACAACAGCGGCGAACAGTAAATTGACCCAGAGATTTTTTTTCTGCTTCATGGCTCAGGCATCCTTCTGGGGGAACAGCTGTTCCAGCTCGGCCAGCCACAGGGCGGCGCAGGCATCGCTGGGCATCCGCCAGTCCCCGCGCGGCGAGAGGGTCACGCTGCCGATCTTGGGGCCGTCGGGCAGGCAGCTGCGTTTGAACTGCTGGGCAAAGAACCGCCAGTAGAAGTTGCGCAGCCACTTGTAAAGCACCGCGTCCGGGTATTCCTCCCGGCCCGCAAAGGCTGCCCTGGCCAGCCGGAAGATCTTTGCCGGGCCAAAGCCGAAGCGGAGCACATAATAAAGGTAGAAGTCGTGCAGTTCATAGGGGCCCACCAGATCCTCGGTGCGCTGTGCGATCTCGCCGTTGTCCTTGGCGGGCAGCAGCTCGGGGGACACAGGGGTGTCGAGGATGTCCAGCAGCACCTCTTTCAGGGCCGGGGTGGCGGCGATGTCGGCTTCGTACCGGACAAGGTGGCGCACCAGCGTTTTGGGTACGCCTGCGTTCACGCCGTACATGCTCATGTGGTCGCCGTTATAGGTGGCCCAGCCCAGGGCCAGCTCGGAAAGGTCACCGGTGCCCACCACCAGACCGCCGGTGCGGTTGGCAGTGTCCATCAGCTCCAGCGTGCGCACGCGGGCCTGGCCGTTCTCGTAGGTCACGTCCAGCACGCTCTCGTCCTGGCCGATGTCCCGGAAGTGGCTGTGCACTGTGGCGGCAATGTCGATCTCGGTAAAGCTGACGTGCAGCTCGTCACAGAGAATCTCCGCATTGCTGCGGGTGCGCTTGGTGGTGCCGAAGCAGGGCATGGTCACGGCCAGCACATCGGTGGTGGGGCGGCCCAGCTGCTTCATGGCGCGGACAGCCACCAGCAGGGCAAGGCAGCTGTCCAGACCGCCCGAAATGCCGATGACGGCTGTTTTGGCGCGGGCGTGCTCAAGCCGCTTGGCCAGGCCATCGGCCTGCATCTTCAAAATCAGCTCACAGCGCTCGGCACGCAGCTGTTCATTGTGGGGGATAAAGGGGGTGGGGTCTACCCAGCGGGTCAGCACGGTGTCGGTCAGGGCCAGGTCGAACTCCACGGTCTGGTAGCCCTCGGTGCTGGGCTCAAAGCTGGTGTTGCGTGCCCGCTCCGACTCCATCCGCTGGCAGTCCAGCTCTGTCTCGGCAAGGCCGCCCGCAAAGGGCTTCACCTCGGCCAGCAGGGTGCCGTTCTCGGCGATCAGGTCGTGGCCTGCGAACACCATGTCCTGGGTGCTCTCGCCGTGGCCTGCCGAGGCGTACAGGTAGCCGCAGAGCAGGCGGGCAGACTGGTTTTCTACCAGTGCCCGGCGGTACTCAGCCTTGCCCACCGTTTCATCGCTGGCCGAAAGGTTGGCGATGACGGTAGCGCCTGCCAGTGCGTGGAAGGTGGAGGGCGGCAGGGCGCTCCACAGGTCCTCGCAGAGCTCCACGCCCAGCACAAAGCTGGGCATCTGACGGCAGCGGAAGAGCAGGGAGGTGCCAAAGGGGACATCCTGCCCGCAGACATTCACCCACTCTACCTCGGTGGAGCCGGGGGTGAACTGCCGCTTTTCATAGAACTCGCCGTAGTTGGGCAGGTACGTTTTGGGAACCAGACCCAGCAGCTGCCCGCGGCAGAGCACGGCAGCGCAGTTGTACAGCTTGCCCCGCACCATCAGGGGCAGGCCCACAAGGGCCACGGTGTCCAGCTCCCGGCTGGCATCCAGCAGCTCCTGCAGGCCGGTCAGGGCTCCCTGCTGCAGGGTGCGCTGCAAAAACAGGTCGCCGCAGGTATAGCCGGTCAGGCAGAACTCAGGGAACACGGCCAGCTTTACGCCGCGGGCGGCGGCGGCACGCAGCTCCGTGAGGATCTGCCGGGTGTTGTAGGCGCAGTCCGCCACCCGAAGCGCGGGCGAGAGGGCTGCTGCTTTCAAAAAACCATCTTTCATCGGAGGATTTCACATCCTGTCTCTCTTGTTTGCCCACGGCGAACAACTGTGCTCCCGTGGTGAGGATAGTATACCACACTCTGGCCAAAACGAAAAGAGGGCTGTTATCAACCTTCTCTGCCCCTGCGCCTGACGGCGGGGCAAAGAAGGGTTCTAACAACCCCCTGCAGATACACCAAATGGAAAACGAGATGGACCGTAAGCCGGGTTCTGTATTAAACGACGATCTGTC
>ERZ838516.1480-NODE-1480-length-30117-cov-3.520424_pt1 | contig 30117 bp, 33 predicted proteins | sample MGYA00519910_ERZ838516 | MGnify/ENA primary metagenome ERZ838516 (study PRJEB31850, sample SAMEA3708837) | human gut metagenome | biome: human gut; feature: human-associated habitat; material: faeces | place: China | collected 2014 ... | reverse complement strand
TTCGGCATCGTTCCCACCAAGGGTTATTTCGAGGCCGCCATAGACGACCATGCCGGTGAATCGGAGACTTCGGCCATGATGTACTATCATCCCGAGCTGGTGAATCTTGATGAGGCCGGTAACGGAGACTCCCGTCCGTTTGCCATTGCCTCGCTGAATGAAAAGGTGGCGTGGGCGCCCCGCCATTGGGACAAAGCCACTGTGGATAGCGGGGTGGGCAATCCCGGGAAGGCGTCCGCGGAGAAAGGCGGGCGGTATCTGAAACCGGTCATTGAGAAACTGGCGACGCTCTTTGAGGAAGTGGGGCGGCACGAACTTTACTGAGATAAGATTTCTATATAAAACGACAGACAGCTAAATAAAATCCGGACAGCTGCGGCAGAGGAATTCCTTCCTTTACTCCGTATGCTGTCCGGTATCTTTTCAGGGCTGTCCGGGCTTTACTTTCCTATGGACATCAGCCATTTGCCGTCTTTCTTCACCATTTGCTGCTCACCCTCTTCGGTCTCGCCGTTGCCGTAAGTGTATTTGGTCTTTACCACAGCGGTATTGCCGTCCTCGGCCACTTGTTCCGAGAGGATTTCGATGTCCTTTATGCCGCCTTTCTTCTCGTATTCCTTCGATACTTTTTCTTTGAGCATGGATACCAGCGCTTCTTTTTGTTCCTTTACCTTGGCGGCATCCTGACTGTCGTCGAAAGCCAGTCCTTCTACGAAATTCTCATAATCGCCGCTTTGCAGATACCCGCTGTACTTTTTCAACGCGTCGCCCGGAGTGCTTGGAGAAGAAGAGCAAGCCGCCATTACGAAGACTGCCATTACCATCATGGTGAAGTAGAATACTTTTTTCATACGTTTTTTGTTTTAAGTGAATAATGTGTGTTTTAAAAACAGTATATCAAACAGAGGTGTCCGCTCTGCGCAATATCGTTCGGCATCAGATAGTCACCGCTCATGCCGGGGATGTTGACGGAAGTGGTTCGGCCTTCGGACAGGTCTATCCCTTCTTTCCGGTACACATAGTCGATGAGTTCCGTGCAATACATCTCGGTGGTATCGTTCAAGTCGTAGTCATGGTCGAACAACAGGTGTTTGCGGAAAAGTCCGAGTGCGCTTCGGGCGGCTCTGCATGCAAGGGCGGAGTCTGCTTGCACATGCATCACGGCACCCCGCGCGGCTTTCCCCGCATCGAAGAACCGCTCGACGGGTTCCATCTTTATCCTGTCCGCATCTCCCTTAAAGTCCGGTTCGCCGGGAACGGCGTGTATCACGTACCATGCTCCGCGCTCTTTCTTCAGGATGCCGGTATGCGAGTATCTTCCCTCGCTGTCGGCTGCCAGCACTATGCGGCTGGTGAATCCGGTGCCTCTTCTGAATACGATGTCTCCTTCTCTGAATAATTCTTGGGGCAGGTGTAGGCCTTCCTTGGGAGGATTATCTTTGCAAGCGCTAAGGAAAAGCAGGGAGAACAGGCTGATTGCAAACGGCGTGATATGGGTGTTGTTTTTCATTAGGCACAAATATAACAAAAAAGGCAACATCTGTTAACAGATGTTGCCTAATTTTTTTAGTGTACCCTAAAAACTAATCTCTCTCTTATAAAAACTAATTTACTCTATCGTTTTCTAAATGACGCTGCAAATTTAAAGAGTCTTTTCGGAGTACGATTTGACATAAGTCAAAAAACGGTTACTTTTTGAGGAAACTCCAGAGTCCGCCTTTTTTTGAGGGGGGAGTTTTATCATTGTCACGATACAGCTCCTCGTACGTCAGCTTCTCCTGAACCATGCGGTAGATGTCTCCCCAGTCGGGCAGGCCGCCCAGGTTGCGGTCGTCGATGAAGATGTCCGCCTTTACTTTGCGCGAGAAACCGTGATGGGCGGTGTCCTCTTCGGGGTAGTCACGGTTGATGGCATAAAACTCCACGCCCCGTTCCCTGCACCATTCCACAGCCTCGTCCAGCAGTTTCCCCTCACGTACGGTCCATAGTATCAGCCGATGATGAGCCTTAATCAGCATTTTCAGCGTATCGATGGCGAAAGGTATTTCGTTTCCGATTTTAGGGTATCGGTGTTCTACGATTGTGCCGTCAAAATCAATGGCGATAGTCATAGAAGTGAATTTCTGTTTATAAGTTGCTCGGAATGAAGATAATCATCGCGTTGTTTCCGGTCTTGTTTGCATAGCCCATGGATTCGGGAGCGGCGGATGCAATTCTTTCGGGAGCGATGTTGTACTTCTCTACCAACATTTTCTTGATGGCTTCCGTGCGTTTGTTGCGCAGTTCGGTTTCGGCTTTCTTGTCCTTTACGTCATTGCTGAATGCTACAATCTTGATAACGGCAGGATTCTCGGTCATCCATTCGCCGATATTGTTCAGCTTGCCGGCTTGCTCTTCGCTGATGAAGGAACTGAACTCGTCAAAGTGGATATCTACGGAAATGATACCTTTCTGTTGGGCAGGCTCGATAACGATGTTCTTTCCTGCTTCCACCTTTTGAGTGTTCTGCGATTCCTGTTTCAGTTGCTTGATTTCTTCCAGCATACGGTTCATCTTGTCTTTGATTTCCTGTATGTCGGTTTTGTCGGCGAAAGCCTCATTCTTAGCCTTCCGGGATGTTTTGTACTTGTCTTTGAAGCTGTATGTGACACCGATATTCACGCCGGATTGTACAAATACGTCATCGGCATCTTTGCCCTTGTAGTATTTGGGCAGGATGGTAAACGAAGGTTCAATGAATAGGCTGAGCTTTCTGTTCAGGTTGTATGACGCCTGTAACGCTATCTTTCCACCGATGGAGCTGACGTTCTTGTTATCGATGTCGAGCTTGTTCGTGTTGAAGTAGTTGTAGCTGGCTCCGACGATAGCCGCCAGGTTGAAAGGCTGGTATCCTTTATTTCCCACTAAGGTCAGCATATAGTCCAATTCGGCTCCGTATTGCTGGGCGCGCATGGTCTTTACACGGTTCTTTCCGGCAAACGCGTTGATGCGGAATGCCGAGTAGCGGGTCAGTTGGATACCGGCTCCCACTTTGCCGCCGACAATCATGTTTCCGGTAGTATTGGACAGCCATTCTCCGTTAACGGCTCCGGTTACGAACCAGTTGTACTTTTGGAACGATGTTTTGTCATTTTGTTCCTGTGCAGTAAGACTACCGGCACTCATCAGCGCAGCAGCCAATATAATGTGTTTAAATCCAAATTTCATAACTTTACTTTTTTAATAGAGTACTACGTTGATAGAGCCGATTTGCTCATCTGTCTTTTGTCCGCCGGACACGGTAATGGATGTGATGTAGAATTTATCACCTGCCTGTAACTGTTCGATGGCTTTCTTCTGCTCGCCGGAGAATTTGTTACCTTTGTTTTTAAGGGTAATAACCTTGTTGCTTCCGGCTTCGATGAATACCGTTTCGAAAGATACGACTTTATATTTCACCTGAGGGCCTTCATTGGCTTGCGCCACCAGTTCGTTCATGCCGAGCAAATGACTTTTGCCAAGAGGTACATCACCCTTGTATAACGTGTTTTTACCGTTATGGGAATAAGAGAGGTAAGGTTGCGGAGCGGGCAGATTTCTGACCTCGTATTCATAACGTGCCAATACATCGGCTCCATCGCTCACGGTAATGACGGCGGTACGGCTGTTGTTGTCGGGCAGGGCGATGTAGCGGTTGTTGCGCATCACTACCTTACCGTTCTTCATGGAAACTTTCAGTTGCCCTTGAGAAATACCGATGCTCGTCAGTTGCAGCTTATTGTCGTATCCTTTGTATAATACGGCGGCTTCGGGAGCCATTTGTACAAAAGGCTTCTTCAGGGTTCCGTCGGCCAGGATGTCGGTAGGTACTCCGTTTACGAAGATTTGGTTATCCGAAAGCTCTGCCGGTTCCTTTTCAGCTTCCTTTTCGGCTTCCTTTTGAGGTTTGCCGGCTTCCGGGGTTGCTTCCGAAATCTGTATTCCCGTTCCGTTTGTCATGGCGAGCAACACTTCCTTTTCGCAGCTCAGCAATTCCATCTCCATTTTGTCAAGCATGGTGATACCTGCATTGGCAGTCAGATGCGAGAACGTTTCCTCTTCCCATGAAGCGTTGTCGGTTTGAGGAGTGATGTTCATATAACTGCTTACGAGTTTTTTCTGCGCGTCACCGGCAAGCATGCTTTCCATTTCCTGCTTGTAGGTTGCGATGCTGTTTTTAAGATTATTACCCCGTTTGTTGCTGAGGAGTACATCAGGAGTCGCCTTTTCGTTATCGCGGTTCTTGAGGATACCGCTCTGATATTCGTCTTTATCGGCTGTCCGTATGATGTTTTCTTTCAGGTCGTTCAACTCTTGCCGAATGGCATTGGTTTTCTCTTTGACAGATTGTACCTGTCCCGTGACTTCCGGCTTTTCCTGCTCCAGGCGTACTCTTAATTCTTCGTTGTATGTTTGGAGCTGTGCTATTTGCGGGCGGTAGTCATTGCTGATAATATCATAACCCTCTATGGCATCTTTAGATATATGGATGGCCAATATAGCGATTAAGATGATATATATCAGGTTAATCATTTTTTGCCTTGGCGGCATTACATATTTTGACATAACAGCTATTTTACTTTGTTGTTTTTACGTTCATTGTATCCTGCATTTGTTTGTATTGTTTGTTCAGCAGGTCCATTTGTTGCTTCACTTGTTTCAACTGGGCTTCGTGGGCTTCGTTCAATGCTCTCACGTTCTCTTCCAGCTTAGCCATTTCCTGTTTGTAGTTTTCACCGTTTCCGGACAGTTTGAAGTTCACGGAAGCAACTTTCGGGTCGGTATTCGCCAGTTTGTCGTTCAGGATAGGAAATACTCTTTCCCATTTATATTCTCTGGTGGGTTCGTCGAATCCTGAGATAAAGAAGATAAATACTTCGGTGTACAGGCCTATACCCAAAAGTATGTTACCGTATGGGAAATCACCGATTTTGGAGATGGCACCTAGAATTACCAGACAAGCACCCCAACAATAGCAAAAGTTGTAAAAACGTTTTCCGGTTCTACTTGATAAAAAATTACGTAAACTCATAGGTATGTGTTATTTAAATAATAGTTTTGATTAACTCTCGTGTATGCGGTTATTTACCGGTACTACCGCCGGAGTGTTGGCTGATGGGGCCGTTGGTATATTCTTCCGTGTATCCGTTGTAGCTGTTCAAGTTAACTTCCACCGGAGTGCTTTGGCCGTTAATCATGACATGGAATGTGTAAGTCTTTGCCAGGATGTTGGCTTTGTTTCCGTAATACAATACGTGGTTACCGCTGATGTTGGTAGTCAGTTCAGTTGCTGTTTCATATACGCCTTCCTTACCTTCCTGCAGTTCGATGTATCGCTCTATTGCGGCGGCCAGTTTCTGAGAAGCTCCTTTGGCAGCCAATGCCGTGGCCGGAGAAGTGGTGTATGTCCAGCCGTTTTTCACCGTTACATTCAGTTTCACACCGGTCATGGCATTGAATTCTCTGTTTTCCAGTTTCAACACTTCGCTTTTTCCGTTCACGGCATTGTATTCCACGGTACCCGATGTTTTGCTGCTTTTGTCGAATTTCACATTCATCTCATACTTTCCTGCTATTTTTTCTCCGGCAGGGATGGTGATTTCATATCTGTTGTCCTCGGCGTTGAATACCGGTTTACCTAAAGATTTGTCCGCTCTTGTAGCAACTTCGTCTTTTTTAACGGCAGACATATAATCGGTATCGAAATAACCGTCCGTCGCATCATCAGCAAGGTTATTCACGGCGATGGTAACATCTTGTTTAGCCACCATATCGGCCGGCTCTGTTTTAACGGCTACATTGCTTACCGGTACTTGAGTCTCATTTCCTGTTGCGATTTTAGCTTCTTCATATACAACCGCCGCAACTTTTGTATCTTGTGTTACCGTACCTGCCGGAATAGTGATAGTGGCAGGATCGGCATTGGTATCTACAATGTTCGGTGCCGTAACTACCGCATCAGCAGCAGGTGTTGCGGTTTCGGTATGATTCTCATCATATACAATTTCTTTTGCCATTCTTACATTCAAGGTCACCTGGCTACGGTTCTTGGCAGAAGATGCGATGCTTGTCTCTGCTTCGAAAGTCTGCAGGCCGCTTGCTGTAAATTTTACTTTGTATGCGGTGGCGTCGTTCACAGTCAGTTTATATACTCCTTTACTGTCTGTTGTCGCAGAAACGTTGCCGGTTTCCACTTTGGCGTTTGCCACTACTCCTTTACTGTCGCTCACTTGTCCTACAATGTAGTATTCGGTTTTATCTTTTAGAGGATCGTCTACAATTTCATTTGTTTTGTCATCTCCGCCGATACTACAACCGGTTGTACTGAAAGCCATTGCGCATAACAAAAGGCTTCCGAATAAAAAACTTTTCTGTTTCATGATTTTGTCTTTAAAAACTAATTTATTTGATTTATTTATTTTATTGATTTTGATTGGGCTTTCTTCGCTTCCTTAATCAGGAAATAACGGATATAATCAGGTTGGTAGAATCCGCCGCTTCTGTTTTCGTCAGGGCGGGTATAATAGCTTTTTCCCATTTGTTCGTCGATATATTTCCCATGCGCCACCATGCTGTAAGTCCATGCAAAATAGTCGGCGGGTTTCACCCGGAAGAATCCTTTTCGGTTCCATTTCTTTCCGGGCAAAGGGATTGCAAAATGGAAGCCGCCGTTTATCTCTCCGCTTGTATATATTCCGAAAAGACCGATTGCATATTCTCCGAAATGCCGTGTGCAATCACCTCTTATGCCGTAGTCGCCAAATACGTAGCGGTTGGCGCTCAGGTCGAACTGCAGGTTGGTATGCGGTTCGTAATAAGATGCCGTGACTGATGCGTTCACACGCATTTTGGTACCGATGTACCAACCCTCATCGGCTGTTACGGCAGAAAACCCGGTTACCCCCATTTGGGCCCCGACCTCTGCACGTCCGTTGTCGGTACGATATTTTATCGCCAGTTGGGCGCCTATGCGGTTATCGGTGAAGTTTCCCACAGTGAGACGTCCGAATAAGTTATGCTTCAGCCGTACATCCTGCGATATGGTGATTATCCCCGGCCGTACCCGTTTCATTTCTCCGGTCAGATTGGTCGCTATGGGAAGTATCACCTGTGCGGTCGCTTTGGCTCCTTTCCATAGAGCCATCTCCACTGCCGGATTCAGGTTTATCGCATAGGTATAAAGCTCATCAAAGGTATTGTTCTCGAGAAAAAGGTCCGGATAGATAACGACGTCCACTTTCCATGCCGAGGTATTTTCCGGTTTTTCGCTTTTCTCCAATACCTTCATGGCGTTGTCTGTATCAACGGATATCCGCATCCGTTGGTATACTTGCGCAAGGCCGATGTCTCCTTTTTTGTAGGCATGTACCAGTGAGTCCGGCATATCGATATATAAACGGGGGATTCTGTTTTCCAGTACCACCATCTGCAAGTTACCGCCGGGTATACCGTCAAGGCAGGCTGTAACGGCTTTTCCTATGCCGGTGTATGTTCCCCGGTATACATTATTCTCAAAAGCCACTGTTGTCGTTTCCGGCGTCTGTACGCACCGGATATTCTCCATGCCGATTTCCTTCAGCTTTGCCATGATTTGGGCATCTGCCGTGGTGCACAGTAGCATCAGAAATGCAACGATGTATATTCTTTTCATTCTGACCGGTAGCCTTGTCGTTAATGTATCAGCGTACATTCATACCTGATTCCGCCTGCTATACAGTTGAACTCTCTGGTAAAAACATGTACGGACAAATGCTTCCATAACCTGACGGCGCTGCCTACGTTAAACCCATCGGAGTCGTATTCCGCCATGAAACTGATTTCTCTGCATCGGGCGGGAGAGTAGCTGATGCCGCCGAACGGTCCGTCCTGCACACTGTGTTTGTTCAGCGGGAAGTAATATCCGGCAGTCAGCGCCAGCCTGTCGCCTTTCACTATCGAGAAACTCTTGGTAAGCACTCCGTAAACGGTAGCGAAGTAGTTGGTGCCCATATCTTTGAACGGGTCATTGGTACCTATCACTATGGAAGGATGATACTTTCCTTCTTTCAACGGGCGCACACGCGCCGTCATTGAACGGTCTTGTTGGAAATATCCTCTTTTTCCGTCATATCGGGTGGTTTTCAATAACGTACATCTGTAACTCAGTTCTAAGATGGATAGAAACGTGATATTAACGAAGTAATTACCCGTATTGAATTTAAAAGGGGTCATTCCGTCCGGCAGGTAATTAGCCCCGCCCATGAAAGTACCTGTTTCCTGCATGTCCGCCGTGGGTATGTTCAACAAGCCGGTATTTCCCATGGAATACTGCGCCCGTATCACTGTGCAACAGAAAAACAGGAAAAACAGTAATAAGTATTTTTTTATAGGCATTATACCTCGGGAGAGTATGCTACGCTTTTGCCTGTCACATAGGTAATGGTTTCACAGACAGACAAATTGAAGAAAACGAAAAACGACACAAATGTATACATTCTGTTTGTACAAAACAAGGAAAATGAGAAAAATGTATTTATTCTTCCATTTGTGCTTTCAGATACAATTTCTTTGCGAACTTCATATCATGAGCCACCATGATTCTTACAAGTTCGGGGAAGCTTGTTTTTGTAGGATTCCAGCCCAGTAATGTCTTTGCTTTGGTCGGATCACCCAATAACTGTTCCACTTCACAGGGACGGAAATATTTCGGATCTACTTCCACCAACGCTTTGCCGGTTTTCACATCGATACCCTTTTCATTCACGCCTTCACCTTCCCAGCGCAGTTCTATACCGGCTTCTTTGAAAGCAAGGGTGGCAAATTCGCGCACTGTATGCATTTCACCGGTGGCAATCACGAAATCTTCCGGTTTGTCATGCTGCAGGATAAGCCACATGCATTCCACATAATCTTTGGCGTAACCCCAGTCACGGCGTGCATCCAGATTTCCTAAATAAAGCTTGTCCTGGAATCCTTGCGCTATGCGTGCGGCTGCCAGTGTAATTTTGCGGGTTACGAATGTTTCGCCGCGGCGTTCGCTCTCATGGTTGAAGAGAATACCGTTTACTGCATACATGTCGTAACTCTCGCGGTAGTTCTTCGTAATCCAGAATCCGTACTGCTTGGCCACACCGTACGGACTGCGCGGGTAGAAAGGAGTGGTCTCTTTTTGCGGCACTTCCTGCACTTTACCGAACAGTTCCGAGGTAGAAGCCTGATAAATTCTTGTCTTCTTCTCCATACCCAGAATTCGTACGGCTTCCAGCATACGCAGTGTACCTACCGCATCGGCTTCCGCCGTATATTCGGGTACATCGAAAGACACTTTTACATGGCTCTGCGCGGCGAGGTTGTATATTTCATCCGGTTGTACCTGCTGGATGATGCGAATCAACGAACTGCTGTCTGTCATATCTCCGTAGTGCAGATTTACCAGACGGTCTTTCTTCATGTCACGTACCCATTCGTCCAGATACAGATGCTCTATACGTCCTGTATTGAAAGAAGACGAACGGCGCAGTATGCCGTGAACTTCATAACCTTTTTCAATCAAAAACTCGGCGAGGAACGAACCGTCCTGTCCGGTGATACCGGAAATCAGTGCTACTTTTTTCATTTTGTGTATTTATCAATTTGATATTTTTTCTTTTAATAAGTATCCTAAAAAGAGGGTATTGCCTATGATATACCTTTTCCACATTCTTTTGGGCTCCTTTATCAGGCGGTACAGCCATTCCAGACTATGCTCCTGCCACCACAATGGAGCGCGTTGTATGTTTTCAGCGAAGAAGTCGAATACGGCGCCTATGGTACCTATCGTACCGTTTACATTCAGCTCTTTCAGATGGGTGTATGCCCATTTTTCCTGCTTGGGAGCGGTCATACCCACCCATAGTAAATCCGGATTTACACGGTTTACGGCTTCTATCATCTGTTGGTTGTCTTTTTCGGAAAATTCAGCTTTGTAGGGTGGGGAATAGGTTTCGACTTGAATGTTAGGATATAGCCTGACGGCTTTTGCTTTGATTTTCCTTAATGTGTCATTATTGCTGCCCAGGAAGAAACAGGTACCGCCTTTCCGGTTTAATTTATTCATTTCGTGTAGAAATAAATCCCAGCCGGCAATTCTTTCTATCTTTTTATGTCTTAAAAACTTAAAGGCCAATACAATGCTTGCACCATCGGGAATCAAGGCGTCACCTTTCAGTAATGCTTCGGCAAATGCCGTATCTTTCTGAGCTGTATTATACGAGTGAGCATTGATTGTATTTATCAGCAATTTGCCTTTAGGTAACGCATCAAGCTCACTTCTGCAGCCCAGAAGCGAAACTGTTCTTAATTTCAACATGTATATTGGAAAAATGTGTTTACCGTGGAGTACGCTACGCTATTGCCTGTCACACAGAAGGTAAATAGGACAGACACTAATATTTAAGTATGATTTATGCGGCAAAATTAAGTCAAATGTATATTATAAGCAAGAAAAAATGTGAAAATGTATATATTTATCGGTAATCGTATTATCCGGCTCAGTTTGTTTTATGGTTGATACAGATACCTTTCAGATACCATTGATACAGTCTGTGAATACCTTCGTCTATTTCCACTTTATGATGCCAGCCTAAATTGTGTAATTTGGTTACATCCGTCAGTTTGCGCAGCGTACCGTCCGGTTTGCTTGTATCCCATCTTAATTCGCCCTTAAATTCTATTTCAGCCATAATCTTCTCGGCCACTTCCTTGATGCTGAGTTCCTTTCCGGTTCCTACGTTGATGTGGCAGTTACGTATTTCTTTTGTTTCCGGATTATAAGTATCCTTGAAATCAACATTCAGTAATACGTGTACGCTGGCATCCGCCATTTCCTCACTCCATAGGAATTCACGCAGCGGAGTTCCTGTACCCCACAGCGTCACAGCTTCTTGTGTAATTCCGAATTTTGCCAGTTTCGCTACTATTTCTTCATTGGTATAACTTCCGTCCACACCTTCTACCGGGCGCAAATCAATGTCTTTCCTTACCGCATCCCAATTACCTTCGTTCAGGCATTTGGCTAAATAAATCTTACGTATCATGGCAGGCAGCACATGGCTGTTTTCCAAATGGAAATTATCATTCGGACCGTATAGGTTGGTTGGCATCACCGCTATGTAATTCGTTCCGTATTGCAGGTTGAAACTTTCGCACATCTTCAGTCCGGCTATTTTTGCAATCGCATACGGTTCATTGGTATATTCCAATGGAGAAGTCAGTAATACGTCCTCTTTCATCGGTTGCGGAGCTTCACGCGGGTAGATGCAGGTACTTCCCAAAAAGAGTAGCTTTTTCACACCATGTCGGAAACTCTCACCTATAACATTCTGTTGTATCTGCAAGTTCTGATAAATGAAATCCGCCCGGTATTGCAGGTTGGCCATGATTCCCCCTACATGGGCGGCGGCAAGTACCACAGCGTCCGGTTTTTCTTCGTCAAAAAAACTTTTTACGGCCACTTCGTCCAGCAAGTCCAGCTCCTTGTGCGAACGGCCTACCAGGTTTGTATATTCTCTTTGCAACAGGTTATTCCAAATAGCCGAACCTACCAGTCCGTGGTGACCGGCTACATAAATCTTTGCGTTTTTCTCTAACATATCTAATACCGATTCTATATATTGATTATTTTATTTCTACGTTATTGGGCGGTTAAACATAGCCTACCTGCCTTGACTTTTATATCATTGAACAGCACAACCTATAGTTATGATTTCAATATCTGTAATTGCTTTTAAAGAATGCAGGGTATTGGCGGGTATGCTGATAAAGTCTCCACTGCTACACATTATCTGTTCCTTGCTAACTGTCATAATTGCATCTCCTTTTTGAAACAGGAAGAATTCTTCCATGGTAGGATGCAAGTGTTCTTTTGCCATTTCTCCGGCTTTTAGTCGGGTTACGGCAATTTGGGTGAGGGGAGTGGATGTCTCCTGGCTGTTGAGTAATACCCGTTTCCCACCGATACCATGGGTGATAGTGATAATAGGTAATTTTTCTATATTTTTTTTATGATAGGCATGATCTTTTTGTTCCATATGTGAATAGCTGGAAGTATGGTAATTATAGTAAGGATACTTGTTACTATGCATAATAAAAAGCTTAACCGTATACTTTCTATTTCTATATGCGTTAATTTGCTGACTATAAAAATTATAGCTCTATACGCAGGCTCTTGGAAAGCAAAAATTACCAATGAATTAACACCTAAAAATTCTATAACTCTGTTCTTCTTTATAAGAATAGATAACTGCCAATATAGGAATATTCCGATTAATGCTATAGGAACATACAAGTATGCATTTTTAAAATAAAGTGTTGCTAAATCTGCACCTGTAAAAGGATAGAGTGCTATTTGGAGCATTCCACAAATAAAAATACTGATAGCTATTGGGATTTTGCTGTTGTAACTTGTTTTTATCTTATTTTTTGTAATATGCCCTATTCCATAAAACATTATTCCAATCATTGCTGCCCCTATTCCAAATGGTACAATATAGGTGTACTTTCTTAAAAGAAATCCTATAATATATATTAGTGTTATTGTAATAAATATTTTAGTATTACTTTTTAATTTGATAATAAAGTAATATAATAATTCTATTGAAAATAGACAAGGAATAAACCATAGAGCACCATTGAACATCATATATTTTAAATTATAAGTGCCATAGAATAGACCTATTAATTGGCTGACTGGAGTTACCATCCCCCTTGTATATCTCTCTATAACAATCCAATACGTAAATGTTGTCAGGTAAAAAATACCATATGGTATTATAAGAGTTCTAAATTTTGATTTGATAAAATTTGTTATGCTATTATATTTGTTTTCATTAAAGAGCATACCGGAGATGAAGAAAAAAATAGGAATGTGGAATCCCCAAATATAGGTTCTAGTCCAACCAATATGACTAATATGTCCAAATACAACAAGAAAGATTGCAATTCCTCTTAAAATATCAATAGTAGGATTTCTTTTCATGACTTAATTACAAGTTGTACCCAATAGTGAGTATAATAAGGTGTATAGTTATGTTTTTTTGTAGTAATATTATTTAATGTATCAAGTGAGGCGCAAAATTTTTAAAAAGCATTTTGTTATTTAATATGTTGTTATATAAAGTGATCATTTGTTTGGCTTTATTGTCCCATGAAATTTCTTCTTGTCTTTGGCTGCACTGTTTGGATAATTGTTGTAATACCTCTCTGTGGTGATATAAATAATTAATCTTTTCAGCAAAGTCTTTAGTAGATTGTTGAGGAGTGCTTAGGGGGATTTTCATACCTACTTGTTCATTTACGGAATCCCCTTGTCCACATGTATCAAAACAGACAACCGGCAGATTATTCCCTATAGCTTCTAATACAACGTGAGGCGTACCTTCTGCTACACTCGTAAAAAAGAATATATCGGATTGTTGCATGATTTCCTGCACTTTGTCATGACTGACTACACCATGCCAAATACACTGTTCTGCAACATGTAGTGATTCCGCCACTTTTTTATAATTTTCATTATTTCCGCTACCGACAATATGTAATCTGATATTTTTATTATTTATTTGAGCTATTGTTTGGATAGCTAATGATAATTGTTTTCTAAAGTCCAATTTTCCTACCCATAATAAATCTAATTCTTCTTTGTCTTTTTTGTCAAGGAGTCTTTTGCTTTGTAGATAACACCCGGTTTCATTCAAAAGAGGTGATTCTATGTTGAAGAACTTCTTAAAACTTTTTTTTGATTCAGAAGAAGCTGAAACTATAACAGCAGCTTTTTGAGCAGCCTGATGTACTCGTTTATCATACTTTAGTTGAATTCTTGTTAAAAAATTTTTTAAGTTTATGAAAAACTTTGCTTTTAAATCAGCTCCTTGCAGGTAAGCTGTGGGAAATTTTTCTTTAGCATCCACCGGTCCCCATACAAATGGTTTTTCTTCTATTTTCCACAAGTATCCGGGTTCGCGAAAACCTATCATGTTCAATTGGTGAACAATGTCTATATGTTGTTCTGCTATAATTTCTTTAGCAATTTCATAGGTCTTCCATTGCCACTCTTTATAATATTTATAAAATCGCCAGTCTCCTTGGTTCCAGCACATTTTTCTTATTTCATCTGATACCGGATTATAATGGAAATGCATATTCTTTCCTTGGGGGAGAGTAGGGAGTACAGCTTCTATTTTATCTCTGAACTCTCCTTCTGTGATAATGTGCAATTCACAATACTTGGCAAGGTTTGTACACCAATTCCAAGCCATGCCAGGCTCACTTCCCATATTGGGAGAACAGGCGTATGCATTGATTAGGATAGAAATCATTTTTATATTCGTTTGATAGATGAAATCAGAATGGTTAATGGATTGTGATAACAAATAATATTATAATAAATCATATCAAATCAATAGATTTTAGAATCATATTTGTTTTTTCATGGAGAAACTCTACGACAATGGAACAGCCTAAACTAATAACTAATATAGTAAAAAACATAATAGTTGGATTATGGGTTAGGAAAGTTACATTTTTAGCATAATAATAGATGAAAAAAGAGTGAATAAGCCATAGATTCATAGAATGTTTTTCCAAAAAAAAAAAAATTTTTCCCCCCCCCCCCCCCTATTTTACATATATTAACTATACCTATAACAAACATTGGTACGATGAATAATTCCGTTATGCCAATTATTGGTCCATAAGCACGTATAATTAATGGAAATATTATCAATAAGAGGGCTATTATATGGCTATTAAATAAAAAAGAATATTTTTTATTTAGTTTGTCGAATATGTTGAACTTTGAAAAGAAGCATCCTAACATAAATATGTTTAAGTCAATGAGTATCATTTTTAAATGACGTTGATATATGATACAGTCATCTAAAGGTAACATTTTATTAATACCCCTTGTAATAAATAAGATGATAGTCATAAATAATAAATACCTTTTCCAACCAAACTTTATTCGACTAATAAAATAGAATAATATTAACAGTTCAACATAAAGTGAAAAGAACCACCATTCGCCATTATACGAAGATTTTAATCCCGATAGATTATTTACAAACTCTTTCAGGTCAATAGCATAGTAACCAGCCATGAAACCCATAATAATAAAAGGAATAGCTACCCACCAATAGGATGTATATAATTTATACAATCTTCGAATAATTTCTTTCCATGTAATACTATCTTTATTAGCTATGCACTGTAATCCATATCCACCTATAAAAAGATATATAGGTACACAGATTTGGAAGGCTTTTGTAATAGGACTACCAAACCAAAAATGAATAGCGTCATGGGGTATCTTTTCAGGGAAACCAAAAAGGTGATAGGCAATCATACAAAGGATAGCAACACCTTTTACTTGAATGGAGTTTTCTTTCGTAATTTTCATTATGTGAGAGAATTTTCTATCATAGTTTATTCACTACAAACATTTTTCTATTGATAGTGTGAATATGTAATATTTTTCATTTTCTTGAAGCGATAATTGGATAGATACAATAACCATATTAGTCTTTGGTTTAAATTATCTTTTTACAAACCCTCATTAAGAAAAAAATAACACATACAAGTTTTTATAAAATTCTTTCTTTTCTGATTAGATTCATTGCGCCATGTTGATGAACACATATGTATTACATAATTATTTTTGTTTTTATGAGCTAAACTTCCTCCAAATACATGTGCATCATAAATTACTATTCCATGTTCAAGTTGTTGAGTTTCATCTTTGAGTTTATAACCATATTTCCAAAGTATACTTAACATTATATCATCGCAAACAATCGACTGATTTGACATTGATGACGATATTGCAGTAAAAGTTGTGTTGTGATAATAGTTTAAACAATCATATAGAATAGGATGGCCTTTTTCGGATCCCATGATAGCAACTAGTATACCACACATACATAAATGAGTAGGTTTAGATTTATCACCTAGATAATTCCCGTTATCATCTGTAATATGATATTGTTTAAGGAAGTTATAATTAATGGAAATTCAAGTACTGAAAAGAAAGATGCATTCAAAAATCTATCCATATTCTTTTTTATGAGAATATCTGTATCAAGGTATACCCCTCCCCATTTACTTAAGGCATAAAAACGGACATAGTCAGCTACAAATGCAAAATTTCGACTTTCATAAGCTTGTTCAACCCAAGCATTCATATGAATGTCAAAAGTATCTTCATTCCATTCCATTAATTGATAGTCTGACATATATTTTTCCATGAGTTCATACACATTTTGATCATAGTAGGTTTTTCTCCACGACCAAACCAACAATAATGAATAATTTTAGGTATCATAATTAATTATTAATGAGTATATAAAATGATATTATCTGTTTCCAGAAATAAAATATACAATAGTTGGCATCTTTTTTATCAATATCCAATAAATAACATAGCAAATCCCATAACAAACGAAAGGAGTTATGAAATATGAAATGATAAGTCCGAATTCATTAATGTCGGCACATAATATCTTACGAGTAGACCATAAGCACATTTGAAGAAGTGATAAGTGAAATATTGTTACACAATGTAATGCATACACAAAGAATGAACCTTTTGATAAACATTCCAATTTCTTGTTGTAGCCATATTTTGCAACCAATCTAATAGTAAATCGGAAAAATATTAGTAATAAACATACAATAAGTATATTGGAACTTACTTTATTGATGATACTACTATTTGTTAGGCTCAAAATAAATAAGATGGCAGTTAGGATTGTTAAAGTGAGATCTATTAGCTGACCTTTTTTTGCTAAATTAATCCCCATTATCTGAGTAAATATACCTAGACTGAAAAAATAGATACATAGCCACTCCCCTAAATGAATAAATGTTAAGTATGAGTTGAAAACAAACATGCAACTTAAAATACTGATAAATATGTAGGAATATTTTTTACATAAAAAAATGATAATAGGAGAAAATATGCATATAATAAATCTCTTACAAACCACAATGGTGTGAGATATGGGAAATGTCCTTCATTAATGCCCCAGAACGCGTTAATAAATTCAGATATATCTGATAATTTGCATAAGTCCCCCCCCCTAAAAATGTATTCTTTACAATAATGTTTATGTAATCCATTATGATTGCAATAATATTCCATAATATATATGGAATCAATAATGTTGATATTCTCTTTTTGATTTTATTTTTCCAATTTTCAAGTGTGAGTTTTTTTTCTTTAAGAAAATAATAGCCGGAAACGAAAAAGAAAAATGGAACAGCTGTATTGGTTATCTTGCCCCATCCATCTACTATCAAACTATACAATTGCCCACTATGAAAAGTTTCTAAAAAGCTATAAGATTGATAACAAGGATGGAGTTTTGGAGAAATATGTATAAATATAACTAAACATACCATTGGTATTCTTAACAGAGAAATAGCTTGGGAAAAAAATGTTTATGCATTATCTATAACGTTTAAATGAATGTTCTTTTCTTTTTCTGTTTTAAAACGATTTCTCAATTTTTTAGCAGGAACTCCTCCCCATATTTCACAAACAGGAATATCTTTTGTAACAACTGAGCCAGCTGCCACAATACTACCTCTGCCTATAGTAATTCCACTCATAATGATAGTAGCTGTTCCAATCCAAACATCATCTTCAATGACTGTTACGCCATTATTACCACGTTCACCATTCCAAATTGTCTTACCAGGAGTAGAAAAAGTGTGGTCTTGTTTACCCACAAAACAAACACGTCCGGCCATTAGGATATTATTGCCAAAATGCACATTGGATGCAATGTTACAGAATTCACCAAACTGAACATTATGGCCAATTTTTACATCCATATTTTGGGCAAAACTAGTTCCTTTCATAATACGGACAAAGCCATTGTATTTAATCCAAGGATACCTGATATGAAATGTATACCATGTACGTAGCTGATTAAAAATATAGCGGAGGGTGAAGTTCAGCTTACTGCTCCCATTAGGCATGTTGTTATAATCTATTTTCATTTCTTGAATACTTTTTGGCAAGCATTAAATATGCGTTGTGCTGCTTTGTCAGGCGTGAAATCACTTTCTATTTCAATAGATTTTTTTCCCATAGATTGTAAATCAGCTTGATGAAACTTCGCTAAAGTTCTGATAATTGAATCCGGTTCCAATGGGTCAAATTTATATCCATTTACTCCATCTTGTACCAATTCATAATGACCGCCATTGTAAATAGAACAAGCCACGGGCTTGCCACATGCCATGGCTTCAGGAATTACCAAACACCAGTTATCTTCAAGTGTAGGCATAATGAATACATCACATAAAGCATAGTATCTGTAAAGCTCATCATAGTTTATTCCACCTAAAATATGAATAGAGTCCGATGTATATTTTTCTTTTAGTGAATGTTCAAGTACACCTTTGCCTATGACTAACAGATTATCATCCGGATATTGTGAAATATGTTTGTGCCATACAGCTAACAATTCCTTAATTCCTTTACGGTCTACCAATTGTCCTACGAAAAGAAAGGCCAATCCTTGTTTTAATTTTAATTCATCACGTAATGTTTGTTTATCTTTATTTGTAACTTTAGCTACTGCATTTGATAAGCCAAAACTATCGGCACACATACATCCTTTTACTTTAGGAGTGTTTTTAAAATGAAGGCCGTTGTTCAAATATTCTTCTGTTAATGTGCCATTAATTAAAAAATGGTCTACTGGTATGCCTATAACTCTCCGATACATTGAGCGCCAAGTAGGTGAGTTGCGTTCTACATATGCCGTGCGTTCATAGAACATACAAAGTTTCTTGCGGTGAGTTACAGCATAACGGATACCGGCAGGTGCCCAACCTCCAAATCCTTCTGTTATAATTACATCTGCGTTAACGGATTTTATAGCCTTATAAAGTCCCGGCTGTTTTTTTATAACCAATGCACTATTGGCAAAGTCGGAAGTTTCATTTCCCATTGTCATACGCTTCTCGCCGCTCATAATAATGGCATGATCACCTAAAGTGCGTTTTAATTTTTCACGTACTAATTCAGAAGTATTTTCTTTTGAGCAGATAATATAAAAATTTCCTCCACTTAGTTTATTCAAATTTTCATAAACAGGTATACGATAATTACCAAACCAAGGTGAAATCCAAAGTATTTTCATCATTATTATTGTTTTATAAGTAGTAGTTGTTTGTACACATTATTTTACAAATAAGTTCAACTATCTTTATAATCTTTTAAAATGTATTTTTAATATACAGAGTTTCATATCAAAGAAGTTTTTTAATAAAGCAAATGGGTTTATAAAAAACTTTGACTGCAATAAAGTATCGGGGGGTATTTTTTATTTCTGTTTTCCATTAATCATATTTTGTCGTTTATAATCGTTTATAACTTCTTGATAGTATAAAATTTGTTGTTCCATAATTGTTTCCATACTAAACTCATTTTTGATACGTTGCTTTGCATTTTGTGAAATTGATAATTTTTCTTCTTCTGAAAGTTGAAGAATCTGACCTATTTTTACAGCTAAGCCTGAGGCATTATGAGGCTCAATCAAAAAGCCACTCTTATTGTCTTCAATTATCTCACTCATACCACCGGAGTTACTGCCTAATACGATTGCACCTTGTGACATTGCTTCCAGACAAACCATTGGAAAGTTCTCCCACCATGAAGGAAAACATACGATATCAGCTTGAGTATACATTTGCATCACTTCTTCACGAGGTGTAAATCCTTTCATGTTGAACCATGTCATTTTTTTATATTTGCCCTTTAGAGTTTCTGAGAATGATCCTTGTTTTCCTATCATTGTCAGACGTATTTGCAGCCCTTTATTAGCTAGTATATTTATAGCTTCGCACAAATCGCCAACACCTTTCCAGTCGCAAATGGTACCTACATACAGTATTTCATACTGGTGATTGTCTTTCAGTGGTGAGCCGTATTTGGGAGTAGGGGACAGTGAATGTTCAATGCGAATCGGATTATAAATGATTGTGATTTTATCTGCATCAATATTCAGTTCTTTTACAGCCCATTCTTTTAATGAAGTACTGCAAGATGTTATGTGTTGGGCTTGTTGTATACATTTAAATTCTTGTAGACCTTGCCACCAGAATTTCCATGTCTGTTTGCCGAATACCATTTTCTTAAATGTGTAGTGATCCATTAGCATAGGAGTATGTAGGCGAGTTACTACCGGGATTCCGATATTTTCAAGGTATAATCCTTCCGCTCCATATTCTGCCACTTCTATAATATCTACATTTTTTAAAGTTAAAACAGTGTCACGTAATTTCTTCCTATAGGACTTAAAACGATAAAAAATACGAAATTTGCGTAACAACGTATCTTTTTCAACATTTGGAATAATAAAATCTCCACCGGAAAGACGGATAACATTTACATCGCCATCTTTATATTGTGATTCTTGCTGTGTGTTATCTGAAGCACAAATTACAGTCACTTTTTGCCCTGCGGCGCAAAATCCTTGTGCAACTCCTCTGATATAGGTTGCAATACCACCTCCTCTTTTGGAAGGTAGGTATTCACGACATACAAAACAAATGTGCATGATTAAATAATTTTATAATCACCTAAAATTAACATTATGGGAGGTTTAACTACAATTTCCCATTCATCGGCATAATGCCAAATAATCTTTTCGAATTGTAAATAAAACCATGCAATCATTATAAATGATAATCCCTTAAGAAATGAATCTCTTTTTCTTATTTTTTCAAAAATAAAGGGATAGACAAATGGCATAAATGCAAAAAGCATCATAAAATAGCGATATTGAGCTAGAGGTTGGCGGTACATACCTGTAATGGCAACAAGTAGAAATAATACTATGTTCAAAATAAAAGCATTTTTTTTACTTAAATTCCGACGTCCTATCCATAATTTACGTAAGGCAATAAATGCCATTGGAACTGCAACAACATATACTTGAGACCATACTAAACCAAATTCTGTATCATTATTTGTTTCAGATAGAACTAAACGCCTAGCACCGTAAGATAGAGCGGAGCTACTTTCCGCTTCGATCATAGTACCGGCTATACTGGGACCAAGAAGAATAAAAATAAAGCCTAATCCTATAAGTAAAACCAGTCGCTTTTTTGTCAATATTTCTCGGAATGGTTTATATACTAAAAAAGGTATGAACAAAAAAGTGGATGCATGTGTAAAACAAGCGATAAGTGTTACAATCCATAATTTTTTTGTCATTTTTCCGATATCAGCATAGCTTCCTAATACATACATCATGATGCTTTGGGCTAAAAACTGCTTTTGAATTTGCAGTGTGTAGTTAAAAAATAGATAGAAAAATGAAAGAATCAGTACACCACAAACTATTGGAATATGAGGCTTTATTATATTTTTTGCAAATTTGTAAAAGCCAATAAATGTAAGAAAATACATAGTAAAGGTGAGATATAACGCAAACAATGGATAATATCCAAAAGTTAAATAATATCCAAAATAGTTATAAATACCATTCATAAATTCACCTGAAATATTTGTATGTTGGTATCCTTTTAATAAATCTGCTCCATAGATGTAAATTAATGATTTCCAAAAACCTATTTGAGGCACATTCATGTATGCTGCATAGTATTGATACTGGTCTCCAGTTACATATTTTGTTGAGTTAATACTTCCAAAATACAAGGCAAGACAGGCAAACAATATATAGTAATTTGTTTGGGTTGATTTTTGTTTGTTTATATTGGAACCTATCAAGTATAATAAGGATATAAATGGAGGAAAAAATAAAAATAATACTCCTGCTGATATTATTTGTTGCCAGTTAAGAAACCTGTTTTCATTAAAGGATTTTTTTAAATATTTAGTATATTCTCTACTCATTGGCTCTCACTCTCAAATAAATGTTATTGATATAGCATAAATAGAAATTCTCTTTTTATTTTTTTGAATATTATTCTAAATTTGTCCTTTACAGAAGAATTTTTAATTAATCTTTCTATAAAAAAATCAATCAACTTATTATAAGTTGCATTGTTACATTTGTTTTTGTATTTAGTTAAAGAATTTACCAACATTTTAATATCATTGGAGTAGTTTTTGTCGCCTGTTGTAGCAGCGCTATCGTGTTTTCTGTAAGCATAGTACGAAGATGTCAAATACATTGTTTTGTTACAATATCCTAAATATCGAAGAATAAAGTCTGCATCTTCGCGATATCTGCAATTGGGTATAAATAGCAAGTTATTCTTTCTGATGATTGAGGCGCGGAATACACACATACAGAGATAAAATTCATCTCTAGGTAAAGCTATTCTTTTTAAGTACTCATAAGGAGATATAATTTTTTCATTCCATTTCAGACTTAAATATTTATTTTTGTTTTCAAATAGAATATGTTCATCCTGATCAACGGCAGTATATTCAAACCTAATATAGTCCAAAGATTGATTTTCCATCTTTGTGACTAATGTTTGTAGTGTGTCAGGGGTGAGCAAATAATCATCTGAATCCAAAAAAAATACATATTTACCTTGTATTATTTTTAGAGCACAGTTACGAGTTATGCTAACTCCTTCATTTTTTTTACTTATAAATTTAATTCTATTATCAATTTCTGAGTATCTTTTGCCAATGTCCGGTGTAGCATCTTTGGAACCATCGTCAATAACAATTGCTTCCCACTCTTGTAGATTCTGCTTTCTTAAACTGTCAAGACATCTTTGTAGGTATTGAGCAGCATTGTAGCAAGGTGTTATGATTGATACTATGGTTTGTTCCATTATTTAACTATTTTCTTAATGAAAGTTTTCAGTTTGGATAATCTTAATTTATGGTTTAGTATAGGCCATAAATATTGAGTAGGGTGGGCTATTATAGAAAGAACTACTATAATTGGGGTATAGTATATAGAAAGTCCATATTTGTATAAATTGCCTTTCCAAATGGTATGTATCTTATAGTATTGTGGATGTACGGCATTGACAACATTACTTCCGTGTAAGTTCTCTAACCATAGAGGTTCGCATTCGATATGCTGTACTTTTGCATATTTTTCGGCAAAAAAGTGATCACAGTACAACACCGTTTTTATAGGAGTATCCCATGATTCAATGAGTGATGTGAAGTGATTATTAGGATAACATATGCGTGCAGCTATATGAGTCTTGTCAATATATTGTATTCCCCAATCAAAACTAACAATTCGTTCGCTTTTATCATTAAGATATATATTCTTAATCTTTGCTGTCATGTCACAATGAAAACAATCATCATTATCTATTCGTGTAGTAATAATATGTTTTGTCCCTTTTTTAGAAAATGTTCTAAGCAAATTATCCATATACGATTGAAAATTTTCAGTTTCAGTATTGCTAACGTATATTGCTTTCATCTGTGGACAAATATATTCAAGCTGTGAATTCCTTATTTTGTATTTTTCAGGAGTTGCATCACCAAACAAAACTAACCAAATAAAGTCTTTTTCAGATTGGTTACAAATGGAAGGCATTGTGTATTGTTCGAATATACGGTAACGCTCTTTCAAATAATTTTCGTTGAAAATACGTTTCCAACCTTCTTTTTTTATAAAAGGAATATTGAACCTAGTTATAATGAAGTGACTTGTAATCATCAAATGTTGTTCTTTTAAATTCTAATATGTCAATAGAAACATTTATATAGTGAATGGATAATTTTATACAATACCCTTTTGCTTTTTATAAGCCGTTGCTTCTGATAAATTAAATCTTTAATATTCTTTTTTAATGCTAACCATGGGGTATTACATAAATATGTGGGAATTGTTTTAAGATATAGCCACCAACTAATTTTACGTAAATCCATAAAGAATCCCCAAGTCTCATTGTAGTATGCTATTTGATTTTGTTTTTTTAGAAATTTATTAGTCTTATATCCAACAGCGATGCGTCTGAGTAAATTGTGTGCAATTAAAGAGTATTGTAATGAACCTTGACGAACAGTACGTACATAGACCGGTATCTCATATACCTGTATTGATTTTGCATAATGTCCTACCTGTACACTAAACCATACGTCGTTTGAAGCAGGTTCCTCATCAAATGTTATTTGATGCTCGCTAATTAATGAACGTTTCACCATTTTTGTCCAAGGTGCGTATGTCCTGTATCTCAAAGGCAACTCTGTTCCTAAGCGCTTACTCTCTTCTTGGTATTGTTCTACCAACTTGTCTTGATTCAGATTCTTCTTTGTTACTGCATCAATACATTCGTTTTTTAAATAGATAATATCAGCTGTAGAATCTTTACAATCATCTAACATTTGATTTAGGGCATCAGTCTTGAAATAGTCATCTGCATCAGCAAACAGTAGCCATTTACTTTTTGCTATTTTCAAGGCTTTATTACGAGCATACCCAGCTCCAAGACCTTCTTTTGTGAATATTATTTGGATATTTGGTGTGTTTAACCCCGGAAATTCTGTAAAATTTACTTGTTTTGGGTCGCTATTATCATCCACTATTAAAACTTGCATATCATTACGTTTTGGTACTGATTCTATGCAGCGTTGCAATAGTGTAGGTATGTTTTTGTGTGGAATAATGAGAGTGAAATTGTATGACATTATCATTTTATAAAAAAAGGTAAGCCTATTGATGTAGATGCTAAATAATAATTTGTAGGTTTTAATAATACCAATATTGAGATGATTAATATTGATAGTATATTAGTATTTACCATTCTTTGGGCGATTATAACTATTGGAGTCAATGAAATCAGAAACCATAAGGTTCATTCCATTGTATTGATTCTCCTAATAAAAAGCAAATACATTGTTGTTATCAAAAGTTTTTCACAAAAAAACAGGGTAATGAATATACAATAATCGTGATTAAATAGAAGAAACAAAAAGGTATAGATATAATCTTTTTTATATTATTAGGGCGATAAAAAAAGTTTAGATAGTAAAAAAATAGTGGCATGAAAAAAATGTATTAGTATGCCTAAAAAATATACAAAATGATTCAGACCAAAACATGGTATGGCTTAATATCACCAGCATGCTTCCTATCCCTTTTGCAATATCAATATATTGAACTAGTTGTTTGGGCGTATTATTATTTAAGGATTGATTGTGCGTTGATTCCATATTTTTTAAAAACAGCTTTTATTTGAATATCGTTTTGCCCACCACCAACATTAGTACTATTCAGATTTACAATTTGACTTGCTTCATTTGTCATGAATTCAACACCACTGGCATTATGAACTTCTGCTCTTTTAACCTTAATCCCGGCTAGTAATTCCATGGCTTTGAACCAAATATCATCTGCAGTTGGACAAATTGACATAAAAACACTCTCATTAAAGATTTCGTCTGTAAAAATGTGAGGTGGATAGAGTACTCCCCCCACACCTGTAGCGAGAAATTGCTTACCATAAGCATTGATTGCTAATGGTTTCCAATTATTATAAGACTCAATGTTATTATTTTTAATCGAAATTTCACTACCCGTTAAACAATGAACACAAGTTTTATCTGTAATATATGACCTATATAATCTGTCAATAACGTCCATATTGTATAAACAATCATCATCAACAGTAATAATAATAGCTTCTGGACAAAGTTTCAACGTTGGTATTAATTTGGTATACGAACGGATATCTTTGCAATATCGGACCTCTAAACCTCTAGCTTGCTGTAATTGTAGTGCCATCGGTAACTCTTTGTTTTGCTCATTTTCAGAAAGCCAAAGGATAATTCTATTAGCTTTACGTGTTTGCTGCATTAAACTTTCAATTGTTAAGTGTACATCTTGAATTCGAGGACCATATGATGTTAGAGAAACAATAAGTTCTGTTTTGTCACATTGTGGCTGTACCCCCCCCCGTATGTTATTGTTTGTTAAAATACAGTTTTCTAATGTTGCTTTTCTATTTTCATACTGAGATTTACGTGCTACATCTAATGCTTTTGTTATAAAACGTAACCGTGATGTAATTTGATTTTTGATGCTCATGTGTATTATTATTTGTATAGATTAGTTCGTTTTTCCTATCAATAATTTTAGATTTTCTAATTATAAAAAAATGTTTCAATTATATTTCAACACTTCTTCTTCAATTAGTCTGATGAAGATAATTCTTATTGAGTTGAAGCGTAGGATTTATGCAAAAAGAAATTTAATATGTTATCTATTGTGTGTATGCATGTTTAATAAGAAGATTATATTCGTTTTCCTGTTAACATGCTTAAAAAAGTAGGGGATATTTTTTTCATTGTATTAAATATAACAACACATATCGCTGTACATAGTAGTGGTGAAAGAAAATATGAAAATATCAGCCCTATATGATACATATCACACATGAAAATTTTTTCACTAAGTGTTTTGCTGAATGTTAAAATGGAAAACTTGAAAAAGATTATGGTATGTATTGCATATAGAAAGAAACTTACTTTAGATAGATTTGATTGCGGGATATTTTTTTCTTTATTATTTTCGATGTAATGTTTATAATAGAAATGACTCCAAATATGCAATATATATTAACCGTAATATATGATATCCAATGTCCATCTTTAAATACTGTTAAAAAAAACATTATCAATGATATAACTATTGATGTTGATTTAAGTTTATGACATTCTGCAATTGGGTTTTTATCGGTGAGTTTTAAATATGCTCCTGCGGAAAAGAAAAATATTCCAGTTGTTCCGATGCCAGGTAAACTGCAAATATTTAAAATAAATAGAATGGCTAAAAATACTATGAATATTATTCCAATCTTTTTAATTCCTATATATATAACTGGAGATAAAAAAATGAGTATTATTAAATCTCTTAAAAACCATAATGGAAAAGCTATAGGAGCTGAAACTATATGATTAATCGGAAGTTCGATTATTGAATTGTTTGACCATGATGTTATATTCCAAAAACAAGATAATACATACTGAATATCAATAAACTTATAAGTAAAAGGGAGTAGAAAAAATATAGCTATTAAATTCCAGAGTATATATGGGATGATTAATGTTTTTGATTTTTGTTTTATTTTCTCTTTGTATATAAGTGCAGTAAATGTTTTTTTCGAAAAAAAATAATATCCTGATGTAAAAAAGAAAAAAGGCACTGCAATTTGAGAAAAATAATGTCCTGATCGAGCAATAATACTGTAAATGGCTGATATATTGATATTGTAGATATCTATATTTTTAATGGGAATAAATAAAGGATTATTTTGTGGATATACATGTATCAGTACAACTAATATTGATAGAGGAAACCTAAGATGGTCTATCGTTTGTGAAAATAATATCACATTGCTTTTTTCTCCATCTAAATCTAACTGCTTATGATTCTTCATATGTGGTAGTTTGTAATTACTTAATGGCTGTCCAAAATTTATGTATTTGAAACATAATTGAGACAACCCACATACATTGGTTTGCTAATGCTAATTTTTTTATGTTTTTAAAGGCTGGTAGCATTGTAATTGTTTTTGCATATTCTTGTCTGTAAAACAATCTCTTTTCTTTAGGGCTTATATTACTGCTAAAATCGTTTATGTAAGCTTCATACATACGTTTTACTTGATTTAGAACAAACTCAGTCCGTCTATTTTGAGCAATACAAAATTCTAATAAATCGTTGGCAGACAGTAAACGGCTCTTTATCCAATTGCTGTTATGTTTAGTTTTTGAAGCAGATGTTGTATTACAACAATTATAATAATAAATTTGATAAGCAAATGCTTGCACTTTGGAGGTGTAACAGAGTGCTTTTAAGTTAAAATTTTGGTCTTCGCTACATATTATTCCAACAGGGAAAAGTATTTGATGTTTTATTAGTATCGCTCTTCTAAAAATATAATTCCAACTAGCAAGTTTAAACTTTGCGGAGTTTAAAATTGTTTTGGCATCAGTTTGGCTATTGGTTTCATTGTGTACAATACTTTTTTCTTTCAAAATAGTAGTAAAACCAAATGTGCATATATTTATATCATTTTTCACATGTTTTAGTGCTGATACTAATTCCATGAAATTCTGACTATGTAACCAATCATCAGCATCCATGAATAATACCCATTCACCAGTAGCTTTTGCTAATCCATTGTTTCTAGCTGCACTTACTCCTTGATTGGATTGTTCGATAATATGTATGCGATTATCTTCTTTTGAGAGTGAATTAATAATAACAGAAGTCTGATCCTTACTCCCATCATTGACTATAATGATCTCTAAATTGCGAAGATTAGAATTTAATATGGAATGTATACATTGAGATATAGTTTCTTGCCCATTATAAACAGCGACAATAATGGATATTTTTATATTATTCATAAATAAAAATATGTATACAGATAAACGTAATTATTTACTATTTATCAATTTGTTTTTTAATATTACTATTTTTTCAAAAATGAACTCTCTTTCCTTCTTGTTGAGGCCCAAAGTGCTATAAACAATAATAGCAGAGCATAAGCTGGTTAATGTTACTATAATAAGTTCAGTCCAACCACCTGAAAAAAAAGAGGATACATACCATGGCAAAATACCAGCGATTATTAATGCAGAAAAACAGCGCAACAATACATTAAACAACATGCCATAAGGATTAAAATGAAGCATCTTTTTCCAAAAAAATAATCGAACACTCCATGCTATTATATCAACAATAATAATACAAATATAAGCCCATATAGGCTCTTGTAGATAATAAAAACAAAAGCCCATAAAAGGAATTGTTAAAAGAGTTATGGGACCTATTACAGATTGTTGAATTTTTACACTACCTTCGGCTGTCAAAGCAATAATAATCAGTCGAGATATACTTTCTACTAATAGGGATATAAATGTAAGGCGTAAAAAAATAGTTGTATAATTGGGTACAACTATCAGCCAAATTTTTAATAAATTATCAGCTTCAATAATGATTGGCAAAGCAAATAAGCTAAGTAGAAAAAAAGAAAATTTAGAACCTTCTTCTACGAGATTTTTGATTCGGTCTAAATTTCCTGCTCCGTAGCTTTTAGAAATTTGTGGTGCTATTGCACTTTGAAAATTGGTAACAAATCCATAAACAGCATTTTGTATTTGATTAGCTATTCCGCGTGCGGCATTTACCGTTACACCGAAAAAAAAATTTAGAAGTAGATCTGTTCCATAATTGCGAAGAAAACCACTAAAAATTCCAATGGAGTTCCAGCCTGCAAAGCCAAATTGTTCTTTCATGGTGGAAAATCGTAAGATTATCTTGAAATTGTGTGTTTCCTCAAAATGACGATAGCAATAAATGCTGTAAATCATACGATTAATAATAGATACGCATAATATTAATATAGCATAGATAATAAGTCTATCATAATTAATGATTAAAAGTATATAGAGTATCAACAATTTCATACTTACATCAAATATGCTCATATAGGCAAATGTCTTCATGTGTTCATGCAAATTAATAATCATGTTATATGGACTGCTTATCATGTTGATACCAAAAGTAAGTAGTGAAAGTTGAAATACCCAATTTGCGGCATAAAGTCTTTCTGGTGCTATGTTCATGTAAGTGTTTAAATACCAAATTCCGATTAATTCAGCTATGCCTATCACTATTAAAGCAAACATAACATGGATAGACATGGCTATAGAAAAATGGCGTTTTAATTCATCCATATTGCCTGAACCTAAAGCAATAGCAAGAAAACGTGAACATGCTACACTCATGGTTGTACTTATTACAGAGAACATGGATACCAACCCTCCAACAACATTATATATACCAACATTTTCCACGCCAAGAGTCTGTAAGAAGACTCTTGACGTAAAAATTCCTATAGCCATTGTAAATATCGAGCGCAAGTATAGTGCTATCGTATTTACAACAATTCGTTTATTTTCAGATTGCATTTACAGAACGTTGCTTTTTTAGTCTCTTCTAAAAATATCCCTTGTATATACTTTCTCTTTTATATCTTCTAGACAAGCATCATATCGGTTCGCAATAATAGCATTACTCTGTTTCTTGAACTCATCAAGACTATTTACAATACGACTGCCAAAGAATGTACTTCCATCTTCTAATGTTGGTTCATAAACAATTACCTTAGCTC
>ERZ838516.1447-NODE-1447-length-30608-cov-3.730992_pt1 | contig 30608 bp, 23 predicted proteins | sample MGYA00519910_ERZ838516 | MGnify/ENA primary metagenome ERZ838516 (study PRJEB31850, sample SAMEA3708837) | human gut metagenome | biome: human gut; feature: human-associated habitat; material: faeces | place: China | collected 2014 ... | reverse complement strand
TCAAGCAGAAGCGGCGCATCCAGAATCACTGCCTTAGCGGTGTTTTCCTTCTCCGCCTTGGCAATCTGTCTGTCCACCTCCGCACAGATATATTTATGGGTGCATTGGTTCAAAAATGCCAGCTTTTCGGCATCATGGAAGACAATTTCCCCCAGCCTTCTGCGGATGATATTTCCTTTTGCATCCAAAATTCCCGTTCCGTAATACTTCACAATTTCCTGATATGCGGGCTCGCCTTTTAAAATGATTTCATGTGCAATTTTATCCGCATCAATCACCACTGCGCCTGCCGCCGCAAGGCTTTTGCTGACAACGCTTTTGCCGCTGCCCGTACCGCCTGTCAAACCGATTACCTTCATTTCGTTTCCCCTCTTTTTTATTTCGCCTCGAACCACGATGCGCCCTCATGCACATCCACATCCAAGGGAACCAGCAAATCCGCCGCATGCTCCATGTTTTCCTTCAGGATTTTTGCGACAGCATCCTTTTCTTCTTTATATGCTTCAATCAGCAGCTCATCGTGTACCTGCAAAATCAGACGAGAACGATAGCCGCCCTCCTGCAAGGCACGATGCACCTTTATCATGGCAAGCTTAATAATATCCGCAGCAGTGCCCTGAATGGGCATATTCATTGCCGCGCGTTCCCCTGCTGCCCTTTGCATGAAATTGCTGCTCTGCAATTCGGGCATATTTCTGCGGCGGTTCCAGAGCGTAGAGACATAGCCGTTTTTCGCCCCGTTTTTAATCGTATCCTCCATAAAGGTCTTGATTTTGGGATATCTCGCGAAGTAAGCATTGATGTACTCCTCCGCCTCCTTGCGGCTGATGCCTAAATCCTGCCCCAAGCTAAACGCGCCCTTGCCGTAGATAATGCCGAAATTAACCGCCTTGGCATTGCTCCTCTGTAATGGTGTCACCTCGTCAAATGGCACATGGAATACCTGCGAAGCCGTCATGCGGTGAATATCCTGATTGCTTTTGAACGCTGCAATCAGGCTTTCATCTCCGGAGATATGCGCCAGTACGCGCAGCTCAATCTGCGAATAATCGGCATCCAGAAAGCAGAATTCCGCACTTTCGGGAATGAAAATTTTCCGAAGCTCTCTCCCCAGCTCCAGACGGACAGGAATATTCTGCAAATTCGGCTCTGTTGAGGAAATCCGTCCCGTTGCCGTAATGGTCTGGTTGAAGGTAGAATAAATCTTCTCCGTTTCGGCATCCATCACCGCCAGAAGTCCGTCCGCATAGGTGCTTTTCAGCTTCGCCAGCTGTCTGTAGTGCAAAATCCGCTCCACAATAGGATGCGCCGTCCGCAGCTTTTCCAGCACATCCGCCGCGGTGGAATAGCCCGTTTTGGTCTTTTTGCCGCCCTTCAGCCCCAGCCTTTCAAATAAAATCACGCCTAACTGCTTCGGGGAATTGATGTTGAATTTTTCCCCTGCCAATGCGTAAATTTCTTCTTCCATGCCGTCCAGACTTTCGCCCAGACGCTTCTGATACGCCAAAAGCGCCGCCTTATCCACCTTGATGCCGTATTTTTCCATATCCGCCAGAACATAAATCAGCGGCATTTCCATATCATAAAACAGGCTTTTCTGCTCATTCTCCGCAAGCCGCTCCTCCATCACTTTTCTCGCGCGGAAGAAAATCTCCGCCTGCCTTGCGCCATAGGCGGTGCGTTCTGCTTCGGGCAACGCCGCAAAGGCCTTTTTCGTTCTGCCCTTCCCGAAAACCTCCTCCTGCGAAGGATAGGTTTCATTCAGAAAGGTTGCCGCAATATCGTCATATTCGTAGGAGCTGCCTGTCGCATTGAGGATATACGCCCCGATAGCGGTATCAAATTCCGCCGTAAAGCCGTTATAGCCATAGCTGCGCAGAAAACGGATATCCTTCTTCACATCATGTCCGATTTTACGGTATGCGCTGTCCGCAAAAAACGGCTGAAATATCTCCAGAAGCTCCTGCATCAAAAATGCCATGGATGCTTCAATCCAGACACCGCCAAGCTGCTCCTGATAGAGCGCAAGCCCCTGTCCTTCCTCGTTTTCGTAAACAAAGGCATACCCGACCTCGCCCTTTTTGAGCGCGGCAAGCACCTCCTTCGCGCCTTCCCTATCCGCAACAAAGCGATAGGTCTGCTCTGCCTGCTTGGGTGCGGAAGCACTCCCCTCAAAACGGCTGAACATGCTCTTAAATTCCAGACGTTTTACCAATTCGTATGCCGTCTGGTTAAACATATCGCCGATTTTCAGGGACTCCTTATCCCATTCTAAAGGCATATCCCGCACAATCGTCGCCAGAAATTTACTCAATCTTGCCTGCTCCTGATATGCCGCAAGGTTTTCGGATGCCTTTTTCGGTTTGATTTCCGCCGCATGGGCAATCGCCGTTTCAATATCGTGATACTGCGTGATAATCTTCGCCGCAGTTTTTTCGCCAATGCCGGGCACGCCGGGGATATTATCGGAAGTATCCCCCATCAGTGCCTTCATATCAATAAATTCGGCAGGTGTCACGCCATATTTCGCCTGCACATCCGCCGCGTAATAATCCTCTGTTTCCGTGCGTCCGCCCTTCGTTTTGGGAATCCGCACCTTGAGGGTCTCCCCTGCCAGCTGCAAAAGGTCTCTGTCCCCCGAAACCACAACAGGCACAATGCCGTTTTTCTCCGCCAGAGCGGAAAGCGTCCCCAGAATATCGTCCGCCTCAAAGCCCTCCTGCTCGAAAATAGGGATGTGCATGGCCTGCAGCACCTCCTTCAAAAGGGGCATCTGTTCGCGCAGCTCCTCCGGCATGCCCTTTCTGGTTCCCTTGTAGCCGTCAAAGGTTCTGTGGCGGAAGGTTGGCGCGTGCAAATCAAATGCCACCGCCAGATAATCGGGCTGCTCCTCATCCAGAAGCTTAAATAAAATATTCAGAAATCCATATACCCCGTTGGTATAGCGACCCTCTCCGTTAGTCAGCAGCGGAACGCCGTAAAATGCGCGGTTCACAATACTGTTGCCGTCAATCAGCATGATTTTTTCAGCCATGAAAATAGCCTCCTGTCATCACAAAATTTATATACAAGGCGGTATAAGCCTAATTTTCCATATTAAAAATAATTATACTACAAAATCGCGAAAAAATATATCTGACACGAAAAAAAATACAGCACACCTTTTTCCGGGATATGGCATATCATAAATCAGAATCAGTCTCTTAGGAGGAACGGCTATGAAAAAGAAACTTTGCTTGGCTTTATCGGGGGTGCTCTGCCTGTCCGCAGGAGTTGGCTGCGGCACAGAAACGGCAGAGGAAACGCTGACTCCCGTCCGTCTGAATGAGGTCGTCCATTCTGTTTTTTATGCGCCGCAGTATGTCGCACAGGAATTGGGCTTTTTCGAGGAGGAGGGCTTAGATGTGAGCGTTGCGGTCGGCAATGGCGCGGATAAATCCATGACCGCCCTGCTTTCCGATTCCGCGGATATTGCCCTGCTTGGCACAGAGGCAGGTCTGTATGTCTATGCCGAAGGGAAGGCAGATTACCCCAAAACCTTCGCCCAGCTAACCCAGCGCGCAGGGAATTTTCTTGTTTCCAGAGAGGAGGAGCCCGATTTCCAATGGTCTGATTTGGAAGGAAAATCCGTCATTGGCGGCAGATTGGGCGGCATGCCGGAAATGGTTCTGGAATATGTCATCAAGGAAAACGGCATGACCATCGGTAAGGATATGGAAATCATCAACAACATTGATTTCACCTCTACCGCAGGCGCATTTCTGGGCGAGGTCGGCGATTATACCGTAGAATTTGAGCCTGCCGCAACCACGCTTGAGCAGAGCGGCAAGGGGCATATTGTGGCATCCTTAGGACAGGCAAGCGGCTATGTGCCTTACACCGTTTATATGGCACAGGATGCTTTCCTGCAGGCACATCCCGATGTCGTCGAAGCCTTCACCCGTGCCATTTATAAAGGGCAGCAGTGGGTAGAAAGCCATTCTGCCGCAGAAATTGCAAAGGTAATTCAGCCGCAGTTTGCCGAAACCGACCTCGATACCCTCACCACCATCGTGGAGCGCTATCAGAAACAGGATACCTGGAAAGCCGACCCGACCGTTTCCCCTGAAGGCTTTGTCCTCATCCAGAAAATCATGATGGAAGGAAAGGAGCTTTCGCAGGAAATCCCTTATGATTCCATTGTTGTGACGGAGTTTGCCGAAAAAGTCATGACAGGCAAATAAAAATATCCCCCCACAAAAAAACTCCTGCTGCAAGCTGTCTACACTGTCTGCAATAGGAGTTTTTCTGATGCAAGTCTATCTATATCATCCGATTTTTCGGTCGTTGATAGAAAGAATCTATGTGAATGTATGTGAATCGGCATTTCAACCGCATTTTTTCTTAATTTTTATCTGTCTGCATTGCTTTAGCTGTTTTTATCTGCAACAGTAAGCTGCAGCTTGATTTTATCCTTGTTATCTCTCACAACCGTCAGGTCAACCTTTTTGCCAATATCCGAGCTGTCCATTGCGTTCAGCAGGCTGTCCATATCCTTAATGGTCTTGCCATTGAACTGTGTGATAATGTCGCCGGATTGCAGACCTGCCGCTGCCGCAGGGCTGTTGTTCTTTACCTCAAGCACCAGTGCGCCAACCTCAAGGTTATACAGAGATGCGTTTGTACCGGTAATGCCGATATAGGGCTGCGGCTGTGTGCCTGTTTTCAGCAGGCTTTCTACGGTTGGCTTAATCTGATTGCTGGGGATGGCATAGCCCATGCCCTCTGCCATAGAGGAATTATATTTTGCCGTATTGATCCCGATGACCTCGCCCTTGCTGTTTACCAGTGCGCCGCCGCTGTTGCCGCTGTTGATTGCCGCGCTGGTCTGCAAAACAGTCAGGGAATTGCCGTCTACGTTAATGGTCTGCTCCTTCATGCTGACAATGCCGTCCGTTGCGGAAAGCCCCATGCCCATGGCGTTGCCGATGGCAATGACACATTCGCCGACCTCAAGGTCATCCGAATCGCCGAAGGTTGCGGTTGTTACCTTTTTCACGCCTGCCTTTTTCAAATCAGACCAAGAAACAGAAAGCACCGCCAGGTCGGATTCGCTCTTTGTACCGACTACCTTCGCAGGTACGCTCTTATCGCCGTCCAGCGTCACATAAATGGAATTTGCACCCTCGATGACATGGTTATTTGTCGCAATGGCAATCTTATCATCATCCGAATAGAAGATCACCCCGCTGCCTGCGCCCTCTGCTTCGTATGGTACGGTGAAATGCCCCATATACTGTGTCACGCCTGTTGTGGTAGTGGAAACGCTGACAACAGAGGGCTTTACCTTCTTCACGATATCCACAGTGGAAAGCCCGTTTGTCAAATAGGATACACTTTCCGTATTGCTTGTGGATGCGGTCTTTGCGCCGGCTTCCTTTCCGAAATGGCTCTGTGCCGCACTATAGCTGACCCCAATCGCGGAGCCGCCTGCGATGCTGCAAACCAGACAGGCTGCAATGAATTTCTTCCAGCCATTTCCACCCTGCTTTCTTTTCGGCTTTTTCACCTTTTCCTCATAATGATATTCTCTGACGCAGGGGCCTGTATATTCCGGTTCACTCTCCTCGGAAGCCTCCGCAAAAGCTTCTGCTTTCTCTGCGCCTTCCTCTGTAGTGGCTTCTGAAACGCTTTCCTGTTCAGAAAAGTCCTCCTCCTCGGAAAATTGCTCACCGGAAATTTCCTCTGCATATTCCTCGCCGGAAATCACATCTGCCTCCATCTCTATGGATTCTCCGTCTACATGGGATTCGCCTTCCATGCCGTCTGCGGAATTCGCAATGGACTCCTGCTCTGTTTCTTCATATTCATCTTTCTTTTTCGGATTGTACTCATCATATTCGTACATGCTCTATCCCTCCATATCTTTTATGGCTTTGTTTTATCTTATGCCGTTATTATACTGTTTGAATTTGAACGAAGTATGAACGTCAGGTGAATAATCCATGTTTTCCCTTAAAGAACGATTAAGATAAAATGAGAGCATAAAAAAAGAACCTTGAAGTAATCAAGGCTCTAAAAAGTGCGGCTGGTGGGACTCGAACCCACACGCTGTCACCAGCGTCAGATTTTGAGTCTGATGCGTCTGCCAGTTCCGCCACAGCCGCAGAAATAAACTGCTTAAATATAATAGCATACCTTTTCCGAGATTGCAAGGAAAATTTTTCTTAATTTAAAAATTTGCTTTCCCCGAAAAAAGTATTTATAATAGCTTTTGAAATCAAAACGAAAGAAGGGAGCAACCCATGCAGAAAAAAGACATTTTGGAATTAAAGCGCCGCTTCAAAAAGGATGCCTGCACCTTTACGAAATTACGCGGCTGTTATGTGGACAACCAAAAAAATATTCTCTTACATATCGACGAAACCTTTCTCAATCTGGAGGAGGATGAGTTTTATAAATATCTGGAAATTGCAAAAAAGGCTCTTTCCGGCACAATCGGCAACAACCTTTTAGAGCTTTCCTTTCGCAGGGATGAAGCAGGAGAAGAAGCACAGCGGTTCTTCCTTGCCCTGCGCGACAGTGCTTTGAAGCAGGATGGGCTGTTGGATTTGCTTTATGAGCGCATCATTCGCGAATATGATTTTGCAGGGAATTATCTGATTCTCCTGTTCCATGATGCCTATGATGTTATCACGAAAACAACCGACAACAATAAGCTGGACGAATCCGAAGAGGTTTATGAATATGTCCTATGCGCCATCTGCCCTGTCGAGCTGACAAAAGCGGGCTTAGGCTATCATAAGGATAAAAACATCATCGCGCCTCGTATTCGTGATTGGGTGGTTTCCGTCCCCGAAACAGGGTTTCTCTTTCCTGCCTTTTCCGACCGCAGCAGCGATGTAAATGCCATGGGCTATTATGTGAAGGATGCCAAAAAAGCACAGTCTGCGTTCATGCAGGAGGTTTTGGGCTGTGAAGCAAAGCGCACCGCCGCCGAGGAAAAAAAGACCTTCCATGGCATTTTAAAGGATGTTATTTCCGAGGAGGTGGAGGATGCGAAAACCGTCATTCTGGATATTCAGCAGGATTTGAATGATATGGTGGAGGAACACAAAAACGTGTTTGAAAACGAGCCTGTTCTCCTGACACCGCCCGCCATTCGGGAGGCTATGGCAGAAAAAGGTCTTTCCGAGGAAGTCATTTCCAAGGTGGAGGAAATTTGCGAGGAAGCCTTCGGCGATACCCCTCCCCTTGCGGAAAATCTGATTGACAGCAAGGCATTGCAAACGCACGCTGCTGCGAAAAAAGCGAATGTGCTGGCATTAGAGGTAGAAAGCCTAAAGCAAAAATTGGAGGAAAAGGAAGCACTCCCTGAAAAAGAGGTCATTTTGCAGGTTTCTGCGGAAAAGCTGCCTGCCATCCAGACGGAATTTATCAATGGTAAAAAGTGCATTGTCATACCCTTGGAAGAGGATGAGCACGCCACCATCAACGGAAAGCATTGGGACAATGCGCCCTTTTAAAAGCTATGTATGGGATAAGGTAAATTTGCCTTATCCCCTTTTTTACGCCTTTGCCGTATAGGGGGCCAGCTCCAATCGAATGAAAAAGCCCCTGTCGTGCTGACAAACAGGGCATTCCTGCGGAGCCTCCTTCCCCTCAAAAATAAAGCCGCAATTTAAGCACATCCATTTACATTCCACAGAACTGATGAATAATTTATTTTCCTCCAATAAATCCGCAAGCTGTCCGAAACGGTCTCCATGTGTTTTTTCAATGCCTGCAATCTGATGAAAGGATGCTGCCACCTGCGGAAAGCCCTCCTCCAGCGCCTTATCCCCAAACGCCTGATATACCGGGTCAAATTCTTCATATTCGTTATGCTCTGCCGCACGCAAAATTTCCGAAACGGATTCGTAAATATCCACGGGGTAGCCGCCGTCAATGTGAACCGTTTCCCCCGAAAGCTCCTTCAAATGCTGATAAAAAACCGCCGCATGCGCCTCCTCCTGCTTGGCAGTAAACCTGAATACAAATTCCACCACCTGCATTTTCTGTTTTTTCGCCTGCGCCGCAGCGAAGATATAACGGTTTCTCGCCTGACTTTCCCCTGCAAAGGCACGCATAAGGTTTTTCTTTGTTTCGCTCTGTTTAAAATCCATAGCTTTCCCTCTCCTTCTTTTTCCTTAGTATGGACAAAGATGAAGCAGCTATACCCTTCTTTTTTTTCACATTAAAAAAGTCCCCATAAAAGGTACGCTCGAATAAGAAACCTTACATTCTGAAATGCTGAAAGCTACAGCTATTTCATTTTCTTCATGCTTTCTTATTGGAACACACCTAATAGGGACTTTTCAAAATTTTTCCGTTAAACAATGATATAGATTACCGCAATCGTCAGACCCAGACCAATCAGCAGAATACTCCGCGCGAAGCCTTCGCGGTATACCTGATGGTCATTTTCATAATCCGTATAGGCGGAGAAATATTTATCCTCCGGCGGAACAATGCGTCCGTTATCATTATTGAAGATAAAGATACGCAGCAATGCAATGATATCATCCATCAGATTTCCTGCGATACGGGCGAAGAAACCACCCACATAAGGCAGAACGGTCAGCAGAATCGGGCGATATACCTTATCCTCCAGATTGCACCACTGCGGCCAGCGATCCACATAAACCAGATTGCCCTTTGCATCCTTCTGCATCAGCACCTTGCGGATGAACAGGAAATACACCACAATGCCCACACAAATGGAAATCACCGCACCCTTGAGGTTTACCCATGCAAAATAATGCACGGCATGCGCAGGGGTATGTGCATTCATGAAATGTGCGCCCATTGCCGCCAGAGCATCCTGTGTCCGGTGAGGGAAGATCCCCAGAATCGGCAGGCAGATTGCAATCGCGCCCAGAATTACCGCCATCAGCCTGCTGATATAAGGCCCATTTTTGACAGGCTTCGGTGCGCCGTAGGGATTATCCTCAAGGAAGATACATACGAAAATCTTCGTCATATAGGCCAGTGTCAGCCCACCGGAGAACAGGAACAGAATTTCCGCACCCTTCATAAACGCGATGGACTGCCCTGCTTCCTTCAGCACCTCGATATATTCCACCATGCTTTCGTGAATCAGCGTTTTGGAGATATAACCATTCCACAGAGGGATACCGCCGATACCCAGAATCGGCATCAGGAAAATCAGCTTCAGCAGCGGCTTATCCTTGCCGTAGCCACGAATCTTATTCAGATTTAATTCTCTCAGGTTCATGAAAATCACACCTGCGCCAAGGAACAGCAGCAGCTTGAACAGGGAGTGATTCAGGAAGTGCAGCAGTGTGCCGCTTGCCGCCAAGGCGTTATGCTCGCCCAGAAGCCCCTGCATCCCGACAGCGATGATGATAAAGCCAATCTGGGACATAGAGGAACAAGCCAATGTGCGTTTCAGATTGACGGAGAATACCGCCAAAACTGCGCCAAGCACCATTGTGATAATGCCCAAAATCAGTATAAACTGTCCCCAAGCCGCATCATGCAGGAACAGCTTGCAGCTTACGATAATCGTGCCGAATACACCTGTTTTTGTCAGCAGGCAACTCAGCAGCGCACTGGAGGGCGCCGGTGCAACAGTGTACGCATTCGGCAGCCAGATATGCAGCGGAAACAGACCTGCCTTTGCCGCAAAGCCAAACAGAGTCAGCACGCCAATCACATAAAAATCAGCCGGATTTTCTTGGCTCTGCATGAATGCGGTCAGCTCTGCCATGTTCAAGGTGCCTGCCTTCTGATACATCATAAACAGGCCCATCAGTGTAACCAGACCACCCAGCACCGCTACCGCCAGATAGGTCTTTGCGGAGCGAACCGTGAAGTCCTCCTCATCGTGCATAACCAGCACAAAAGAGGTAAAGGACATAATTTCAAAAAAGATAAAGGTGGTAAACAAATCAGCGGAAAGGAAAATCCCCATCGTTGCGCCCAATGTCAGGAACACAAAGAAATAATACCGATTTCTGTTCCGTTCAGCCGCCATGTATTCCTTGGAAAAGATGGTTGTAATCAGCCAGATTGCGCCCGTCAGCACGGCAAGAATCACGCCGAAGCCATCCGCCGCAAAGCTCAGCCCCAAGCCGCAGAAGCCGCGCAGGCTATAAACCGTTTCCTTTCCGATGAGCGTCAGACTCGCAATGAAAATCACCGCGGATAAAATCCAGCACCAGATATCCCTTGCGCCCTTATTGCTGCGCCCGATGATGTAGCTGATTACCGCACCCAGAAAAGGAAAGAACACCAGAAACGGTAAAATTATACTTGTTGTCATAGTTTCCATGCTTTCTCCCCTCCTTTACAGTATGCCCATAATCGCATCATTCATAATGCCCAGCAGTGTCGCAGGCATCAGACCCATCAGAATCGAAACAGCTGCCAGAACAATCAAAGGCACTGTCATATATTTATTCGGATCGGATACATGATCGTAATAGCCTGCAGGGTATTCCTTCTCCCGCGGGAAATATGCCCGAATGATGATGGAGAAGATATACAATGCCGTCAACAGTGCAGATAGAATCAGCGCAACCACGCCGATATAGGTAACAGGGTTGCCGCTTGCGGTTGCCGCAGTTGCCAATGCCCATTTGCTGTGGAAGCCTGCAAAGGGCGGCACGCCAACCAGACCAATCCCCGTAATTGCCATTGTTGCAAAGGTAATCGGCATCAGCTTGCCGAAGCCCTCCACCTCGTAGAGATATTCTCTGTGGGTTTTATATAAAATCGCACCGGCAGTAAAGAACAGTGTAATTTTGATTACCGCATGATAAATCATGTGCAGCATCCCTGCCGCAAGCCCTGTCGGTGTCATAATGGCAACGCCAAAAATAATATAGGACAGATTGGAGATGGTAGAATATGCAAATCTTCTTTTGATATGCGGTGTCCGCAGTGCAACGGTCGAGCCGAACACAATCGTAATCGAAGCTGCAATCAGCATCACATACTGCGCCCATGTGCCAATCAAAAATTCCGTACCGAAGGCGTAATACGTCAGACGGATGATGGCAAATACACCGGATTTTACGACTGCCACAGCATGCAGCAGAGCCGTAACGGGTGTGGGGGCAACGGATGCCTTCGGCAGCCAGCGATAAAACGGGAATACCGCCGCTTTTACACCAAAGCCGAAGAACGCCAGCACAAATACCAACCGCAGCATCTGTTCATTGCCTGCAATCAAATCGGGATTCAGCACACCACCGTAAACAAAATCTGTCGTTGTGCCGTAGAACAGCACAAACACGAACCCGATAAACGCCAGAGATGCACCAAACATCATATAAAGGACATAGGTTTTCCCGGCATGACGCGCCTTATTATCGAACTGGTGCATAACGATAGGCAATGTCACCAACGTCAGAAATTCGTAGAACAGATACATCGTTAAGAAGTTATCCGCAAAGGCAATCCCGATAACTACGCCGAATGTCATGGTAAAGAAGGAGAAGAAACGGTCTTCATGTCCTTCATGTGTCATATATTCAAAGGCATAAATCGTTGTGGGAATCCAGAGCAGAGATACCATCGTACCGAAAATCTTGGATAAGCCGTCCACATGCAGTGCCAGAGACAATCTGTTGCTGAAGCGGAAAATCGTAATCGCGCCGCTGTCCGCAAAGAAGATGGCATACAATGCAAAAATCGCATTCAGCACAATAATCGGCAGAACCACCTTCTGGCGCGCCTTTCTGTCACTAAATTTTACCGGCAGCAGGCAGGCACCTGCAATGATCGGAAAGATCACCGGTAACAATATCGCAAATGCGTTCATAATGTTCCCTCCCTTTCCCTTAGAAAATCATTCCGCTGATACTGCGGATTGCCTGCATCAAAGGCGCAGGCATCATGCCAAAGCCGACTACAGCAATACTCAGCAGTACCAGAGGTACCGTCATCAAATAATTCGGCTCCTTCTTCTGCAAAGATGTATAATCAAAATCCTTGCCGGGGAAGAACCCATTCACTACAATACTCATCAAATAGCCTGCCGTCAGCAGTGCGCTGACCATCAGCACCGCTACGCCGACCAGACCAAGCATCCCCGCCTGTGGCAGCAAGCCGCCCTGTGCCAGATACCATTTGCTCACAAAGCCGCTTGTGGGCGGAATCCCGATCAGCGAAAGCGCCGCAAGCGCAAATGTCCACATCACAATCGGCATTTCCTTGCCAATGCCCTTCAGCTCGGAAACGTAGGTCTTATGCGTCTTATAGATAATCGCACCTGCACAAAGGAAGAGGATATTCTTTGCAACCGCATGGAATACCACCTGCAGCAGCGCGCCCATAAATCCGGCAGGGCACATCAGCATCAGCCCAAACACAACATACGATACGTTTGAAACCGTGGAATACGCCAGCCGCTTTTTCAGCAGCTTTTCCTTATATGCCAGCATGGAGCCCATGAAAATCGTCACAATGGAAAGCACAAGCAAAGCCGTCTGCGCCCAAGTGCCGCGCAGAAAATCCACGCCAAACAGATAATATGTCACACGAATGATAGCAATGATGCCGCCCTTCGTGATGATACCGGAAAGCACTGCGGATGCAGGAGAAGGTGCAACGGGGTGTGCCGTCGGCAGCCAAGCATGCAGGGGGAACATACCCGCCTTACAGCCAAAGCCAAGCGCCATCAGGAAGAACACAACCAGAAGCAGATTTTCATGCCCTGCCACCATCGCCATATCCAGCGTGCCGCCAGGCATAAAGATGGTTGTTCTGCAATAGGTGTTCAGGAAGAAGAACCCCATCAGCCCTAAGCCTGCGCCGAAGAAGGAATACCCCAGATATTTCAAGCCCGCACGCGTTGCCTCAGGTGTACCCGTATGGATAACCAGTGGTGCTGTCAGAATTGTCATAAATTCATAGGACAGATACATCGTCATCATATTTTCGGAGAAGCAAAGACTCATCAATGCCGCCAGAGAAAACGTATAAAACATGAAGAACCGCGCCGGCTTATGCTCATGCTTCATATATTCCATGGAGAACACTGCCGCAATCAGCCAAATGGTACTGATAAGGCAGGCAAAGAATCTTGCCAATCCGTCCGTTTTGTAAACAAGTGCCAATCGGTCAGATATCCGCCAGAGCACGAAGGTTTGCATCTCTCCGCTGCAAAGATACCAGACCAGAGCCGCTTCCACAGCCATTGCAATAAATACCAGAATATTGCGCTGCTTTTCCTCCTTTTGGAAACCAATGATGAGACCAAAAATGAAGGGCAGAATCATCGGGAGCAGCAAAAGTACAGATCCGTTCATTTCTTTCACCTCATTCTCTCATCATAATGCAACCTGAATCAGCTCGATACCCATTTTCATGATTTCGATAATGGGACGATAGCCGATACCCAGCGCCAAATTGACTACAATAAACAGTACCATTGCCATTGCAAACAGCGGAGAGTTCTGCGCTCTGACTGTTTTTTCCTTTGTCTCAGGGCGAGACCAGATTGCAATAACAGAGGGCAGGAAATACATCGCATTCAGAATCATGGAAATAGCCAGTGCCGCAAGAACCAGAACCAGACGTGTCCCCGTCATTTCCAATGCAGCCTCCGCAAAGTATAGCTTGGAGATGAACCCTGCAAACAGCGGCACACCAATCATGGACATAGCCCCAACGATGAAGGCAATCCCTGCCAGAGGGTTGCGGTAAGCCGCCCCCTTGAGGTTTTCCAGCTGCTCCTTGCCGCCGGCCTCCTCAATAAAGGTACCACAGCAAAGGAAAAGCATAGATTTTGTAACGGCATGTGCCAGAACATGGAAGCAGGCTGCAAGCATCCCTGCCTCTGAGCCTAAGCCAATCCCCATAAAGATGTAGCCAATCTGTGCCACAGAGGAATATGCCAGCATACGCTTCAGCCGACCTTCCCGCATGGCATAGAAGGAGCCCATAATCATGCCCAGAACGCCAAGAACGAACAGAACGTCCGCAATTCTCAATTTAACCAGTGTTTCAATGGTAAATACTTCAAATACCAGCTTGATTGCCAGAATAATATATGCCTTCAGCACCAGACCGGACAAAATCCCATTCGAGGTTGTCATCGTAGAGCCGTAAGCCGTAGGCAGTGCAGAATGGAACGGGAACAGACCGCTCTTGATGCCCAGCCCCACAAACATCAGGCTGACTACAATCATCAGCGGGAAATGATACTGCCCTGTTTCCATCAGCATGGCAATCGTTTCCTTCATCTGCGGGAATAAGAGCTGCCCTGTGATGCCATAAAGAATACAAACACCCAGCAGAAACAGACCGGAGCCCATACAGCCGAACACCAGATAATGCGTTGTGCCGACAATCGCCTGCTTTGTCCCTCTTGCCAGAATCAGCGTGCAGGAGGCAATCGTCAGAATCTCAATGAAAACGTAGCCTGTAAACATATCGTTTGTATATGTCATTGCCAGCATTGCGCCATAGGTTGCATTCAGCATAATAAAGTAAAATTTTTGTTTTTCCGGAACAATTTCCTCAAAAATCTGCCTGCTGCCTGCCGTGATGGTTAAAAACATAACCACACTGACCATAACCGCCAGCAACGCCTCCAGAGGCCCGATGCGCAATTCATTGCCCCAGGGTGCAGGAAAATGCCCCATCATAAAGGTATACGCTTCCTGATTTTTCACCACGCTCACCAGAAGCACAACAGAAAGCATGCCGACAAGCCCTACCATAAAGCCATGCAGATGGCGTGCCGCACGTCCGCTTTTGAGCAGAGGCGTAATGATGCCGCAGAACATCGCAAAAAAGACGCTGAAGAAAGGTATATTATGTACGAGATTTACATGATGTTCCATATTATTCCCCTTCCTCCTCTCTCATCATTCTCAGGATTTCATCCATATCCAACGAGCCGTAATGCTTATACAGCCGCAGAACCAGAGCAAGAGAGAACGCTGTTACAGATACCGATACAACAATACCCGTCAGAACCAGACCGGCAGGAATGGGGTTGATATAATAATCCGCATCAATAATGCCGTTTGTCAAAATCGGGGCAGTTCTGCCTGCCACATAGCCCTTCGCCGCCAGAAAAAGATAGGTAGCCGTATCCATAATATTCAGACCAATAAACTTTTTAATCAGATTTCTTTGCAGAAGCAGATTCATGAATCCAATGCCAAAAAGAATAACAGAAGCTGCTTCATAATAATTTGTCAACAGTTGACTCATAATCAGACTTCTCCTTTTGTAAATAACGCATAGAACCCATACATCGTACATGCAACAACCAGACCGACACAGATATTCAACGGCAAGATAAAGCCGGAGCTTAAAATTGCACCGGGTGTGCCCTTCGGCACCTCCCAGCCGACATGGTTTGCCCCTGTAAAGAAGGAATAGCTCTTACAGCCGCAATAGGTCAGCAGACACGCCGCCGTTGTCACAGTCAGTGTTTTAATCGTAAAGAAGGTCTGCATCTTCTTATGTCCGAATGCCACGGAATACAGAATCAGACCTGCGCCGATGATAGACCCCCCGGAAAAGCCGCCGCCGGGAGAAAGATGTCCGTTTAAAACAACATAGATTCCATACAGGATAACCACAGGAGCAAGGCATTTCGCGCCCTTTTTCAGAATCAGCTTGGAATCCTCTGCATCCAGCATTTCGTCCTCCTGCATTTCCTGATCCTCTGCCGCATCAATGTTCTTTTTATCTCTTTGCAGCAGCATCAGCACCGCGATAACCGCCATAAACAGTACATTGGATTCGCCAAAGGTATCAAAGGCACGGTAATCCAGAATCATGCCTGCAACAAAGTTGATTGCGCCTGTTTCCGCAATCCCTTTTTCCAAGTAGCGCGCCGCAACCTCGTTGTTGGTGATGCTGTTCGGGTCGCCAAACATCGGCAGCTCCATAACTACATGCAGCATAACTGTAATGAATACCACCGTAACGAAAACGGAAAGCACACAATACAGGGTTACATTGGAACGAATGTCTCCAATCGGGAAAAATCTTTCTTCATGAATAAACTCTTTTTTTTCTTTTTTGGAGATAATTTCATCTGCATCGAGAAGCACCTCGTCCCCGTCAATCCAGCGTTTCAATTTCTCCCAAAATGATTTTTCTTCTTTCATCTCATCACCCCTCCCTTGTGCCTTTCAGTGCGTGAACCTTCTTCAGCGTCAGGAAGAACAGTACCGTATCAATCCCTGCGCCAACAGCCGCCTCTGTAATAGCCAGGTCGGGAGATTCCAGAAAAAGCCACACAATTGCCATAACGGAGCTATACCCCATGAAAACGATAACCGCCATAAAAAGCTTTCTTGTTACAGAAACGCCGATGGCACTGGCAATGAGAAAAATAACCAAAATCATCTGAATGGTAACGCTAAAATCGCTCATCTGTCCTTCATCCTTTCTTCACAGTCTTTGTTTGTCAGAAGCTCTACCTTCGCAATCAGGTGTGTCGAAATGGGACTGGATAGCCAGAAAAACAGAATGATAAGGGCATATTTTGCCATGTGGAAAATATCCTGCCCTAAAATCAGAAGACCTAATACTACAAAGAAAATTCCCATGGTATCCCCTAAGGCTGCTGCGTGCATACGGTTCAACGCATATTTAAAGCGATAAATCCCCAGAATCGAACAAAAGAACACAAACAGCCCTATAACAATGCAGATTGCTGCAATGATTTCTCTTATTGACATTTTTCCTCTGCCTCCTTTTCCTTTCTTGCCAGAAACAGCAGACGACCCTTATGATGCAGGGTAACGACGTGACACATCACCACTACCGCCAAGAAGCTCAGCAAGGAATAAACCAGAGAAACATCCACCAGAGAGGTTTCGCCCAGATAAGCGGAAAGAATCCCAATCATCACCGTCGTCATGGTACCAATCATGTTAATCGCCACAATACGATCCGTAAAACGAGGCCCTCTGACTGCACGGATAAACGCCAGAATCATGCCACACGCCAGAACGAACATAGCGATTTCCAGTATAAAATGCATTGTATCGCTCATACGCTCATCCCTCCAACCTTCTCAACTGCTTTACAAAAACGGAATCCTCCAGACCCTCGCCGAATTTTTCCCGATCCAGTGCCTGCACAACATATTCTCCGTTTTCCAATTCCACCGTATAGGTGCCGGGGGTCAGTGTGATGGAGTTCGCCAGAGCAACCAAGGAGGCTTCACTTTTCAAATCCGTATGAAACCTTACAAGCGCAGGCTGAATCTCTGCTTTTTTCGGCGAAAAAATAATCTTGATGACATCCACATTCGCCTTGAAAATTTCCCAGAGCAAAACAAAGGCATATTTCAGATAAAGAGGAATGTTTTTCACAAGAACCTTCTCTCTCTGAAAGCTGTAGCCCATGTACTTGCAAATAAACCAATAAAGCCAGCCGCAGATCACTATCCCAAACAGGGCAACTTCCAGCGTTACTCTGCCATTAAAAATAAACCACAGCAGTAACAATAATAAATACATTGAACCATCCTTCCCTCAAAAGCATTTACTTCCCTTCTGTTTCCATGAAAATGCCGTTTCCTTCTGCCGAAAAAGCCGAAATTCCTCCGGCTTTTGTTGAAAATTCAAGCTGAAACTGACATCTGCATTTACTCCAATACAATATATTATCAATGATTATCAAAAAATTGTCAAGACTGTTAGTGGTATCTGACGATATATTTTTTACCATTTTCTTAACACCCCCGTTTTTATTGTATATTTTGCATATTCTACCGCTCAATTTCACAGATAAGTCATACATTTTAGCAGAATTTTCGGTGTATTCTGTATTTGTGCAAAAGGGAAAAAGTTTTGGCTTCTTCGGTTTTATGGGCATTTCCCACCTTTTCCGTCTTCTCAGACAACTTTATTTTCACAAACAAAAGGCGTATCCCCTCCGAACCGTCTAGTTCAGAAAGAATACGCCTTTGAAGCCTTTCACAAGCAAATATTTTTAATTTATGGAACGAAATCGTTCAGACTGCCTTATGCCGCTTTCTTCTTTGTGAAGATTGCACGAACGGGCAAGCCAATCAGTACCAGAATGATACCGCCTACAGCAACCTTTCTTGCATCAGGGCCTGCCATGAACAGCTGGTTCAGCAGAACATACAGACCGGAAATGATTGCGATGATAGGAATTACAGGGTATGCAGGTACCTTGTAAGTACGTTTCAGATCGGGAGCCTGTTTTCTGTAAGCCATAACTGCTGCAAATGTCAGTGTATAGAATACCCAGCCTACGAATGTACCAAGGTTTGTCAGCAGGTCGAACTGACCTGTCAGTGCATAAATTGCACCCAGAATACCAATCAGGAAAATGCAGTTGATGGGAACGCCTGTGCCGGAGATTTTGGACAGAGCCTTGCTGCCGGGCAGGTCACCCTGTTCTGCCATGTACAGTGCTGTACGGGAACCGGACAGGATAAAGCCGTTGCATGCGCCGCCGGCGGAAATCATAATACCAACGGATACGATTTTACCACCCATGTTGCCGAAGATCTGCATTGCTACTGCGGATGCAGGGGATTCCAGATTCATCATTACATCAGCAGGCAGTACCCACAGGTAAGCCAGGTTGATGATAATATAAACTGCCATAATCAGTGCTACGCCGCCAACAATCGCCTTAGGCAGGTCTCTGCCGGGATCTTTCATTTCGCCCGCGATTGCACCTACGTTTGTCCAGCCTTCGTATGCGAACAGAACTGCAATCATCAGCTGCCCCAGAACGGAGCCGAATTTCAGCCCATCACCCAGCATAGGGTCGAAGATGGAATTGCCGTTGCCTTTAATGAAGCCGAAAATCATAATCAGAATCAGAGGAATCAGCTTTGCTACGGTAAAGATAGTCTGTGCAGCACCGCCAACCTTAGCACCCATGCAGTTCAGCGCAACCATGATGATGATACATACGATTGCTACAGGAACAACCATGCCGTCGCCCAGGAACAGCTTTGCCTGGTTTGCAACCGCTACTGCCAATGCCGCAACCAGACCGGGATAGAATACAACAGTCTGCATCCAACCGCAGAGATAACCAACCTTATCACCGAATACCTTTTTCAGATATACGGGCATACCGCCTGTTTCGGGAATCAAGATTGCGATTTCGGCAAATGTCATTGCCGCACACAGGCAAACCAGAGAGGTTACCACCCATGCGATGATTGCCAGACCGGGCGCACCGCCTGTTGCTGTGTAGATTGCTGTGGGTTTGAAGAATACACCGGAACCGATTACGCAGCCGACTACTGTAGCCATAGCAGCGCCCATGCCGAGTTCCTTCTTCATTTCGTTGTTGTTGTTACTCATTTCTTCCTTCCTCCTTTTTAGGGTATGCGCTGAAACCATCGGTGCTTCTGTAACGCAGGCAATAATAATGCTGATAAAATAATTCCGTTTTTGCCTGCACAGAAATGCTTCCGTCAGTTTTCCAGCAAGTGAAGCACATTCCGAAGCATCACACAAAAGCTTCTCTGCGGCAATCGGCTCTTGGGGAAAAACAGCTCTTTTTTCTCCCGTCCGCAGCAGAATTTCATTTGTTTTTGTAAAAAATGAATGAAATAAATTCACTTCTTCCTTCGGCTATATGCTCTTTGTGAGTAGATTATATCGCTCAAAGAAAATGTTGTCAATACATTTCAATGAATTTTTTTATCGTCCTTGCAAAACTGTTTATTATAACGTACGAAAATCATAAGAATATTTGTTTTTCAGTCTTTTTGACGGTTTATATGCGAAATATCCGCATAATTTTCTACCTTTTTCTTCCAAAAAAACATTACTTTTGTTCAGTCAAATCCCCGTTTTCTCCCTGTTTCCCTTCTATTTCCTGTCCTCTTGTCATATAAGTAAAAGAACCCCCTTCGGAGGCTTTGCCATGAGCAGAAAAAATATCATCACCGGAACCCTTATCCTGACCTGTGCTAATCTCATCACAAAATGTATGGGGTTTTTCTATCGTGTTTTCATGTCAAACGCCATCGGCGCGGAGGGCATGGGTCTGTATCAGCTGATTCTGCCGCTGTATATGCTTGCATGGAGCATCACCTCCGCCGGCTTCACCACAACCATTTCTCACCTTGCCGCGCAGGAATACATCCGCGGACAGAATGGGAATATCGGGCGGATTGTCAAGCAGGCGGTCTGCCTTTCCCTCTGTGCAAGTGTGGCTGTCAGCTGTGTCCTGTTTTTCGGCGCGGATAGCATCGCCCTTTCTCTGCTCAGGGATAGGCGCGCCGCTTTTTCCCTGCGCCTTCTGGCATTGGCTGTGCCGTTTATGGCAGCAAGCTCCTGCTTTCGCGGTTTCTTCCTCGGCATACAGGAGACACTCGTCCCCGCCTTTTCACAGGTGCTGGAGCAAACCGTCCGTATCCTGACGATTTATTTTCTGGCAGGCATCTTTGTCTCGCGCGGGCTCAGCTATGCCTGCGGTGCCGCCGTCTGCGGCATCCTGTTCGGGGAACTGCTTTCCTGCAGCTTTACCGTCTGGAATTACTTCCATTATAAAAGGAAACATAAATTCATACGCAAGCCCACGCTGTCCTCTCCTGCCGTCCTTGCCATGATTTTAAGCACCGCCCTGCCGCTTTCCGCAAGCCGCATTGCCGGCTCACTCCTTTCCACCGTTGAAAATCTCCTGATTCCCAGACAGCTGCAGCTCCATGGGCAGAATACCGTTCAAGCCCTCTCCACCTACGGCGAGCTGACAGGGATGGCAATGCCCCTTGTTCTCCTGCCCTCCGCCTGCCTGATGGCAGCATCCGTTTCCCTCGTGCCGGAAATTTCCGAAGCCTGCGCCGTCAGGCAGGATACCCGCATCAGCAAAACCGTTTCCGCCACCTTCCTCTTTACCTCTGTCATTGGGTTCGGGGCGGCGGCGCTGTTTGCCGTTTTTCCACACGAAATCTGCTATATCGTCTATGACCGCGCGGCATTGGGGCAGGTGCTGTTTCCGCTCGCCTTCCTCTGTCCTCTGCTTTATGCGCAGACCACCCTTCATGGACTTCTGAACGGTCTGGGAGAGCAGCTTTTCCTTTTCCGCAACAACATTCTTTCCTCCTGCATCAGCATTGCTGTCATCTGGTTCTGCATGCCTGCCTATGGCGTGGCGGCGTTTCTGGGCGGCTGGTTTCTCAGCCTGCTGTTTTCCGTCAGCTGCTCCCTGCACCGCCTTTGGAAACGCACCGCCGTTTTGCCCTCCTGCTCTGCCTGCTTTCTCAAGCCTCTGCTTGCCGGTGCCGCCGCCGGACTGATAACAAAATACTGTATCCGCATTTTTGCCCCATCCAAGCTGCTGTTCCTCGGCTCGCTCTGCGGCATGGGCGTTCTGTATCTCCTGTTTCTTTTTCTGCTCGGCTGTCTGGATAAAAGGATGCTCTCCCTGCTTTTTGGCAAAAAATAGGCGGTCGATAAACTCGACCGCCTTGCAATATCCTGATTTCGATTTATATTTATATATTTACCAACCCTTTTTCATATAGCTTCTGCAGGCTCATCAAAATCCCTGTTTTCGCATGGAACCATGTCAGTCCGCCTTGGAAATAAACAGAATAGGGTGCTCTGATCGGGCCATCCGCACTCAGTTCAATCGAGGAGCCTTGGATAAATGCCCCTGCCGCCATGATGACATCGCAGTTATACCCCGGCATCGCATAGGGAATCGGCGTAACATAGCTGTCCACAGGTGCCGCCGCCTGAATCCCCTGACAGAATGCCTCCATGGCATCGGCACTGCCCAGCTCCACCGCCTGAATGATATCATGACGGGGCTCTGTGCCGTTTGGAATCACACGGAAGCCCAGCTTTTCATACACATTCGCCGCAAAAACAGCTCCCTTCAACGCCCCTGCCGTTACGGTAGGAGAAAGGAAAAAGCCCTGATACAGCGCACGGTTCAGATCCAGAGAGGCACCGACCTCCTGTCCCAGACCGGGTGCGCTCAGACGGTATGCGCATCTGTCAATGCAGCTTTGCTTGCCGCAGATATAGCCGCCGATAGGAGCCAGACCGCCGCCGGGATTTTTAATCAGCGAGCCGACAATCATATCTGCCCCCACATTGGATGGCTCAATCACATCCACAAATTCACCATAGCAGTTGTCCACCATACAAATCACATCACTCTTGATTTCCTTGATAAACGCAATCAGCTCCCCAATCTGCTGCACAGAAAAGGTCGGGCGCATGGCGTAGCCCTTGGAACGCTGAATCGTCACCAGCTTTGTCTTTTCATTGATGGCTTCTCTGATGGCAGGATAGTCAAATGTCCCATCCTCCATAAGCTCCACCTGTCTGTAGCTGACTCCGTATTCCATCAGAGAGCAGGCAGAGGGCACTGTCCCGATGACGTTTTCCAGTGTATCATACGGCTTGCCAACAGGGGAAAGCAGCTCATCCCCGGGCAAAAGGTTCGCACTCAATGCGATTGCCAGTGCATGTGTGCCGCAGGTAATCTGGGGGCGCACCAGAGCCGCCTCTGTCCCGAAGCAGCGCGCATACACCTTTTCCAGCTTATCGCGCCCGTTGTCATTGTAGCCATAGCCCGTCGAGCCCGCAAAGCAGGTACCGTCCACGCGTTCCTCCTGCATGGCACGCAGTACCTTCGCCTGATTATATTCCGCCACCGCGTCAATTTTTTCAAAGCGTTCCTTTAAATCCTTTAAAACCGCATTGCCAAAGGCTTCTACCTCCGCAGAAATCCCCAGCATACTGTAGATCTGTTCCATGTTCTTCTCCAATCCTTACTATCTTTCCACTATTTCAGAAATTTTTTCTCACAATTTAAAATCATATCAAATCTTTTTTCTTCTTTCAACTCTTTCTTTCTCCTGATTTCGACTTAAGCGTTCTCTCTTGTAAAATCCATCAGCTCTATCTGTCCGCCCTTGTCCTTGTTCAGAATCAGAACCGCCGTTCCCTTCTCGCCCGTCTGCGGCAGTGTCACCGCCACGCGCTCGGATTTGTTCTTTTTCAGCAGCAACTTTACCATACCGCCGTCCAGCTCCAAACCGTAGGGCTTCAGGCTGTCCTTCCAGAGCGAAAATTTGCAGCCGCTTTTCCATCCTGCACAATAAAAGGATTTTGAGTTTTCCAGAATATCCCGTCCGCAGAAAGGGCATTTCCCAAAGGCATTTGTTTTGCGGCGTTTTCCGCGCACCTGCTCCTCAGGGAAGATAACATCCGCCCGCCTGCCCGATGCCGCATCCTGTATCAAAAACTGCACATAGCGGCGAATGCTTGCCATAAAGCGTTCCTCCGTCATTTTGCCCTTTGCAATCGAGGAAAGTCCTTTTTCCCATTTGCCCGTGGTCTGCGGCGAGCGCATCTCCTGCGGCACAACCTCAATCAGCTTTCTGCCCTTTTCCGTCGGCAGAAGGGTTTTCCCTTTTCGCGTCAGATATCCCACCGTCAGCAGTCGCTCAATGATGGCGGCTCTTGTAGCCGGTGTGCCTAAGCCGCTGTCCTTCATCTGCTCCTTGAGTGCTTCGTCCTCCACAAACCGTCCTGCGTTTTCCATCGCAGAAAGCAGGCTGCTTTCCGTATAGGGTGCAGGCGGCTTCGTCCTTTTCCGCAGCAGCTCCATGCTGCAAATCGTCCGCACCTCGCCCTCCTGCAAGAGCGGCAGCTTCTGTTCCTCCTCGTTCTTCGCCTTTTTCTTCTTCGTCGCAGTCGGCACCAGTGCCTTTTCCACTGCCTGCCAGCCTTCCTCCAGAACAACCGTCCCCTTGGAAAGGAAGCGTTCCTGCTCCGCCTCGGCGTAAACCTTCGTTACCTCATAGCGATAATACGGATAAAAAACCGCCAGAAAACGCGCCGCCACCAGAGAAAACACCTTTCCCTCGTCCTCGGAAAGACCTTCGGGGCGCAGCTTCCCGTCCGTCGGGATGATGGCATGGTGGTCTGTCACCTTCGCATTGTCAATGATACGCTTCGTGAATCGGATTTCCTGCATAAGCGGCTCCGCATAGGGCGCGTATTCCTCCAACGCCTGCAAGCGGCGAATCGTGCTTTTCACCTTTCCCTTCATGTCCTCGCTTAGGTAGCGGCTGTCCGTTCTGGGGTAGGTAATCATTTTTCGCTTTTCATACAGGCTCTGCGCGATATCCAGTGTCTTTTTCGCGGAAAAGCCGAATTTTCGGTTACATTCCCTCTGCAATTCCGTCAAATCATAAAGCAGGGGCGGCGGCGTTTTCTTTTCCTCCTTTTCCACCTTTGTAATCGTGGCAGGCTTGCCGTTTGTTTTCGCAAGAATCGCCTGCGCCGCGTCCTCCCTGTCGATACGGGTATGCTCCTCCCTGTCAATCCAAAGCCCTGTATAGCCGCCGAAGTCTGCCTGCACTTCAAAATAATCCTCCGCCGTAAAGGCATCGATTTCCTTCTGCCGCTCCACAATCAACGCCAGTGTCGGTGTCTGCACACGCCCAATGCTCAAAAGCGCGTGATATTGCAGGGTATACGCCCGCGTGGCGTTCATCCCTACCAGCCAGTCCGCCTCACTCCTGCATTTCGCGGAGGTGTATAATAAATCGTATTCTCTGCCGTCCTTCAGCGCTCTGAAGCCTTCCTTGATGGCTTCCTCCGTCATGCTGCTAATCCAGAGCCGCTGAAACGGCTTTTTGCATTTCGTAATCTCATAAATATAGCGGAAAATCAGTTCCCCTTCTCTCCCACTGTCCGTTGCACAGATTAAGCTGTCAATCTCCCTTTTGTGCATCCAGCTGTGCAGAATCTTTAGCTGGTCTCTCGTCTGTTTGATTGCTTTCAGCTGCATTTCCTCAGGAAGAATCGGCAGCGTGGAAAAATTCCATTTCTTGTATTTCTCGTCATATTCCTCCGGCTCCGCAAGCGTCACCAGATGCCCGACCGCCCAGGAAACCACATAGCGCTCCCCGATGAGACAGCCTTCTCCCTTCTGCTTTGCCTGCAAAACCTTCGCAATGTCCCTTGCCACAGAGGGCTTCTCGGCAATGACCAGAATCTTTCCCATCTCTGTTTCCTCCCTTCCGTTTTCTTCATGCCTACAAATGATACCATCTTCTTCGGAAATTGGCAAATCCTACAATAAAAACCACTTCCGCACAGCAGAACAACACAACATCCGGTATGCTTTACTACGTCAGTGCAGCAGTGTTTTTTATTGACAACGCCCAAAATACAAAGTAAAATAAACCGATAGAAAGACTAATTCAAAATCGATTTTATAGATTTCAAACGGAGGAATAGCTCTATGTCTACATATAAAATACTTTCCGATACCTCCTGCGATATTCCTGCCGCCGTGCTGGAACAGCTGGATGTAACCTACGTCCCCTTTCATGTTTCCTTTGATACGGTGCAGTATCTAAAGGAATTGCAGGATATCACCCCCGATGAATTTTACGATAAAATCAATGCCGAAAAAATCTATCCCAAAACCTCTCTGCCCTCCATGCAGGATTACATGGATGCCATGGAGCCTGTTTTGCAGGAAGGTAAGGATGTTTTCTGTATCTGCCTTACGGCAAATTTCAGCGGCTCCTATCAGAGTGGCGTAAATGCGGCAAATATCCTCAGCGAAGCCTACCCCGAGCGCAAAATCATCGTTCTGGATAGTGCCTGTGTCACAGGCTCGCAGGGGCTTCTGGTCTATGAAGCATGCCGCATGCGCGATGCCGGCTATTCCATGGAAGAGCTGCTTGCCGTTCTGGATAAGCAGAAATATATGACAAAAATCAACTTCACCGTCGATTCTCTGGATTATCTCCAGAAGGGCGGCAGAATCGGCAAAGCCGCCGCTCTGGCAGGCGCGATTCTGAATATCAAGCCGATTATCGTCATGCGCGATGGCGAACTGTATCCCGAAAGCAAGGTGCGCGGGCATAAAAAAGCGCTCAAAACCATCATGGATATGACAAGAAACGAAATCGGCAGCGAAAAGGAACTCTATCGCGTACTGCTGGTGCGTGGGGAAAAGGAACGCCATGCCACCGTAGAAGAAATGCGCCAGACCCTCTTGGCAGAAGGCTTCGATGTGATGGATGAAATTTGGCCCGTCGGCATCACCATCGGTACCCATACCGGTCCTACCCCCATCGGCATCTGCTATATCAAAAAATATGAATATGTGAAGTAAAATAACAACAGCCCTCGGAAAGCACGCTCTCCAAGGGCTGTTGTTTCGCTCTTTTTCATTTTTCCTGATTCTCTATCGCATAAATCACACAGGCAATTCCGGCAATCAAGGAAAATATAATCGCACCGCCCATCGCCTCATCTATTCTAATGCCCACGAAAAACCCAATCAAGCCCGCAATCAGCATCACAAAAACAGAAACAATCATTCTAAATAAACGCATACCTGCACCCCCTGCCGCCATTTCATTTCCTTTTACAAAAAACCTACTTCATCATGCTTCAGCTCTCTGTAATTCCTAATACCATTTTGCAATACGCAATTTCATCCGCAGTAAATAAGGAGCGGTACTCCTCCTTACAAACAGAATTTTCCATTGTCAAATCCAACCTATCGCAAAGATAAAGTGTGGTAAATCCATCTGATGTATTTCCGGTTTTTTGCGCCTGTGCAATCAACCTTTTTGCCGTTCCAACACCGCCATGGTTTTTAATCATCTGATGAAAGCGAGTCGGATTATAGTTGCACTCTTTTTTTGCAAGAAACATCTTATCTCTGATTTCTTCTTCAAATTTCAACTCTAAAATCGTTTTCGCCATACTTATTCCCCCATAAAGACTCTAGTCTGCTTTATCTGCCGACAATTTTACAGTATACTCTTGTATTCATTCGTAAGAATCAATTCTCCGCGTCCATTTTTCGCAATGCCTGCCCATTCCAACACTGCCGCCATTACAAACACAGGATCATAAACGGATGCACCCAGTTCATATCCACGATACACCGCAATGGCACCAACCACTGTGTCCGTTTCACACCCTTTTTCGCCCAGTTTATAATTTCGCCCATTTCCTTTTCTCGCTCTGCCACCCTGCTCAAGTAAAAGGTCTGCAATCACATCAAAGACCTTGTAATCATATCTATCGGTCACAGGAAGCTTATTACTGCTAAAGGTTTTCCCATCCGGCTCTGCCGTGATTTCACAAGGAAGTCCCCTTGCGGTATATACCGTAACATGCCCGCCGTTTTCTTTGATTTTCCCCTTGATGATTTCAGATGCTTTCGTACTGCCCTGTTCCACCTTTAAATTGCTCATATCTACCTCTCCCCTTTTCTCAGTTGTTTCACTCAAATCCAACGCAGTTAATAATTCTTCCAGCTTCTTTTTCGCCGCAGGATAAGAAAGCTGTAATTCTGCCTGCACTTCCTTCAAACTCCCTCTACTTTTCAAAAATACCAGAAGAAATTCATACTGTGCATCATCCAATCGGTCAAAATGGCTCAATGTAAAATCATTTTTTAATTCCATACCACAATCGGGACATTGCAGCTTTGCAATATGCAGTGTTTCCTGACATCCGGGGCATTTCGTTATCATTCGCTTCATATCTATCACCCCTACCCCTATTCTATCATTAGTATCTTACTTTGTCAATATTAGTTGTAATAATATTTACACTATTTTATAAATAGATTCTTCTAAAACCTCTTTCGGCGCACCTGCGCCGCCCCCCTACAAAAAACCGCCATGGCATCCCTGCCATGGCGGTTCTTTCTCTCGGAAATCCCGATTCCTTATTTATCTCTCAGCTGTGCGCCCAGCTCCTCTGCCAAGCCCTTCAAAATCTTATCCATTGCATCTGCAATATCGGCATCTGCCAGTGTCTTTTCCGCACTGCGGAAGGTGATGGAATATGCCACAGATTTATAGCCTGCTTCAATCTGCGCCCCCTGATATACGTCAAAGAGCTTTGCCTCCTCCAGATATGCGCCACCGTTTTTCTTGATGATATCCGCAATTTCCTTCACGGTTACATCTTCCTTCACCAGCATCGCAATATCTCTTGTCAGTGCGGGGAATTTCGGCAATGCCTGATAAACCACATCTCTGTTTGCATTCGCAATTACCTTTTCCATATCCAGAACAGCCAGATATGCTCTTGTACCAATGCCGTAGTTTTTCAGCACCGCAGGATGCACTTCACCCAGATAGCCGATGCTTTCGCCGTTTACGATCACAGAAGCCGTTCTGCCGGGGTGCATCCAGGGCAGTGCCTTTTCTGTCACATATTCTGCCACCTTGCTCATGCCAAGAACGTGCATCAGATGCTCCACAATCCCCTTCAAATCATAGAAATCCATATTGCCATACATCCCCATCGTCAGTGTGGGAATTTCGTGCGGCAGCTCCGTCAGGGGCAGTGCCTTGGGAATATAAACCTTCGCCACCTCAAACAAGCCTGCGCTTTCGTTTCTTCTGTTGTAGTTTGTTGCCAAGGAAGTGAGGATACCATTGAAGGAAACCGTTCTCATGATGGAGAAATCCTCGCCCAGAGGGTTGGAAATCACGATTGCCTTTCTCAGGTCGCTGTCCGCAGGAATCAGCAGCTTGTCAAACACCTTCGGGCTTTCAAAGCTGTATGTCATTGCCTCACACAGACCGTTTGCAATCACAGTATCCTTCACCAGTGCGGTAATGCTCTGCGCATAGGTTCTCTTGCCAACTGTAGGTGTGCCGGAGGCCAAGGTTGCTTCAATCTTATTATAGCCGTAGAAGCGTGCAATTTCCTCTGCCAAGTCTGCCTGCGCCTCCAGGTCGGGACGGAAGGTAGGAATCGTTACAATATGGTTGACAGGGTCCACCTTCAGCTCGATTTTTTCAAAAATCTTCTGCATTTCTTCTTCGGAAATGTTTGTCCCCAAGAATTTGTTAATCCATGCAGGGTTGTAGGAAAGCTGCCAAGGCTCTCTCTTGTTGGGGTATTCATCCACAACGCCCGGCACAACCTCGCCTGCCTCCAGAAGCTCTACCAGCTGCACCGCACGGTTCACTGCCTCCAGTGCCAGATTGGGGTCAAGTCCCTTTTCAAACTTGCTGGATGCGTCTGTACGCAGACCAACCTTTTTCGCTGTGATACGCACGTTCGGGCCGTCAAAGTTTGCAGATTCAAACAGCACCGCCTGAGAGCCTTCCACAATCATGGAATTTTCGCCGCCCATTACGCCTGCAATCGCAACTGCCTTTTCGGGGTCGGCAATCACAAGCATGGAGGGGTCAAGGCTTCTCTCCTGTCCGTCCAGTGTTGTAATGGTTTCGCCCTCTTTTGCGTTTCTTACAATAATATGGCTGTCCTTGATGGTTTCGATGGAGAATGCATGCATCGGCTGACCCATTTCAATCATCACATAGTTTGTGATATCGACGATGTTGTTGATGGGGCGCACGCCTGCCATACGCAGTCTTTTTCTCATCCATCTGGGAGAAGGCCCGATTTTTACATTCTTCACCACTCTTGCAACGTATCTGGGGCAAAGGGTAGGGTTCTCAATCGTTACCTTTACAAAATCCTCTGCCTTGCCCTCTGCCTTTTCTGCCACCTTGATTTCGGGGTAATAGAAGGGAATATCATAGGTTGCGGCAGCCTCTCTTGCAATCCCCAGAACGGAGAAGCAGTCGGGTCTGTTGGAGGTGATTTCATATTCCACCACTTCATCCTTCAAATCCAGCACCTCAACAATATCCTTACCCAATTCTACGGGTTCGGGGAAAATATAGATGCCGTATTCGGGTGCTTCGGGGAAATCATGTCTGTCACAGCCCAGCTCCTCCACAGAGCAAAGCATCCCTTCGGAAACAACTCCGCGCAGCTCGCCTGTGTGGATTTCCTTGCCGCCTGCGATAACAGAATTGTTCAGCGCAACAGGTACATAATCTCCCACTCTCACATTGGGTGCGCCGGTAACAATCGTTAAGTCCCTGCCCTGCCCTGCATCAATCGTGCAGATGACCAGCTTATCGGCATCGGGGTGCTTTACGATTTCCTTGATATAGCCTGTTACCACATTTTTAATTTCGCCGGCTACGGTTGTGTAGCCCTCTACTTTGGAACCGGACAACGTGATATCCTCAATAAAATCCTTGATATCCGCTGTAACGGGTGCATATTCTTTCATCCAAGACATAGGTACGTCCATGAAATTAACTCTCCTTTCTTCTATTGAGGACGCTGTCCTCAAACTCCTGCAAGAGATTCCCCTCTTTGCAGGCAGATATATTCAACTTGAATCCTGTTTTTGTTCTCATCCCTTTCCCCTCGTGGGGTGTCATGGTCTTTTTAGAACTGCTTCAGGAATTTCGCATCGTTTTCAAACAGCAGACGCAGGTCTGTAATGCCGTATCTCTGCATTGCTACACGCTCCAGACCCATACCAAATGCAAAGCCGCTGTATTCCTCAGGGTCAATGCCGCTCATTTTCAGCACCTTGGGGTGTACCATACCACAGCCCAGCAGCTCAATGTAGCCCTCGCCCTTGCATACACGGCAGCCCTCGCCGCCACAAGCAAAGCAGGTTACGTCCATTTCCGCACTGGGTTCTGTGAAGGGGAAGTGGTGCGGGCGGAAACGAACCTTTGTATCCTCACCGAACAGCTCCTTCGCAAACACTGCCAATGCGCCCTTCAAATCGCCCATGGTTACGTTCTTGTC
>ERZ838516.1430-NODE-1430-length-30875-cov-4.178618_pt1 | contig 30875 bp, 20 predicted proteins | sample MGYA00519910_ERZ838516 | MGnify/ENA primary metagenome ERZ838516 (study PRJEB31850, sample SAMEA3708837) | human gut metagenome | biome: human gut; feature: human-associated habitat; material: faeces | place: China | collected 2014 ... | reverse complement strand
TAGGCACGCCGCCAGCGTTCATCCTGAGCCAGGATCAAACTCTCATGTTTAAGTTCCTGCCTTAGTTTTCACTTTGGCTTCCGTTTTTACCGTTGACTTTCGTCTTGGTCTCGCGCGATCTTCATAAAGCATGTTTTATGAATGATCAGAATTGAAAATCTTTATTTTAGGATGTGTTTTCATCTCATCCTTTATTTAGAATTTTCAGGGTTGTTTTACTATTCAGTTATCAAGTTTCTCTGACCTCTTATCAGGTCTTTGCTGTTCGCTCTCTCGTGCGTCAGCGAGATATATATTATCACTCGATGAACAACTTGTCAACAACTTTTTAAAACTTTTTTCAACTTTTTTTGATTTTTTATTTTCCTTTTCAAGGAAAAAGCGACGCAACCCCCATAAATACGGGCATTGACGACTTTTCATCTAAAGCTTTTCATGCCTGAAGTTACTGACCGACCCACATGTTGCTTATTATGTCAGTAAAATTATGGCTATTTTGCAGCTGATAAAATAAATCCAATATATAATGACCTCCAGTTTGTAACATTGCGGATTTACCTGTATACCACAAATCAGAAACATACAGTGATAACAGGGATCACCTCATACAAAAGGAGGTCACTAACTCAAACTTCCCATACCGGAAGTTATTGTACATTTTGTGCTTACGCGATCGGATCAGCTTAATGAAGAGTTTCTCATTGCCCCATAAAGTTCCGGTAGAGGCTGCATAGGATATCCACCGTTCCTTCGACACCAAGTTTGGAGCTATTAAGAATAAGATCGTACGTATTCTTTTTGCCCCAGTCTCCCTTTGTAAAATAGTTATAATAGCTCTTACGGCGCATATCCATCTTGCGGATAAATTTCCTTGCCTGGGTCTCATTCATATCATCAACATCCATCTCTCGCGTGATGCGGTCTGCTAAAGGTGCTGTGATAAACACACTGAGGATGTCAACATCGTCGTCTTTGAGAATGAAATCAGCGCACCGTCCCACGATCACACTGTCCTCTTCCTTGGCGATCTGCTGAATTACTGCACTCTGCAGGTGAAACAGCATCTCTGTTGCCGGTTGTTCCTGTTTTACATTCTCATTTCCCTCATAAATCAGTTTGTAATAAAACGGATTGGTAGCCTTTTCATCAGAATCATCCAGTGAACTCGATGTAATTCCACCATGTTCTTTGGCTAATTCCAATAGATTGCTGTCATGGAATCCTATACCAAGCTTTTTGGAGACCAGTCTTCCAATCTCTTTACCACCGCTTCCACACATTCGGTCAATGCAAATAATTTTATGTCTCATATCTATCACCTTGCCTTTCCAAGTTGTAATTGCTTAAAATCTGCTACACACATTGGTTTTGCATAATAAAACCCCTGCGCTATATCACAGCCACAGTTTGACAAAAATTCTGCCTGCTCCTTAGTCTCTACGCCTTCTGCCACCATCCCCAAACCGATATCCTGGCTCATTTTGATCGTATGCTCTACTATTTTTTGTCCACGATCGGATGCAATAAAGTTTTGTAAAAAACCACGATCGATCTTAATGACATCAAATTGCGTATCTTTAAGCATATTCAATGTCGAGTAACCGGATCCAAAATCATCCATTAGCAGAGTATATCCATTTTCTTTGAGTAATGCTATACCCCTTTCCTGCATCTTACTCTGCTCTGTTTCTGTGATCTCAATTTCAAGATATCGTTTTGGTATCTGATACTTCTCTATCAGATGATTCAATACCTCTACAAAATGTACATCTATCAAATGCCTTCTAGAGACGTTGACGGAGATTGGAAGCATTTCTTTACCCTCGCGTTGCCATTCCGCAAGGAGTTTGCATGCCTCCTCCCACATAAACTCATCTAGAGGGATCACAAAACCGTTTTCTTCAAATATCGGTATGAAATCGTTGGGCGGTATTAGGCCCCTCTCTGGATGCTGCCAGCGAACAAGAGCTTCTGCGCCTACCATTTTGTATGTCGAAATACTGTACTTCGGTTGCAAATACATGATAAATTCATGGTTCTCCAACGCTTGATGCATAGCATCTTCTAAAACCTTACGCTTACGTGCATCCGCACGCATAGATTCCTGATAGAACGCAACTTTGTGTAGTGCATCTCCCTTAATGCTTTGCCTTGCTAATGCTGCCCCGTCTCCATATAAACGTAAATTGGTATTTATGTCTGTTACGAAACAAACACCAAATGCGAGTGTATATTTAACATTGTCATAACCGGACAATCTCTGCTCGAGCATACTTACGAAACCTAATATATCCTCCTTTGTTTCATATGGTGTAGCTATCATAAATACATCCGCCGTAAGACGAACATATAACTGCATCTCATTACAGATATATTTCAATGTGTTTTCGAAATATTTCAAAAGATCGTTACCAAAATCTTCTCCGTACATTTCGTTGATCACTTTGAAACGTTCTACATCTAACTGAATAAGCGCAAATTTACATTCCTGATGCTTTCGCATCAATTTCATAACATCTTGCGTAAACACGTTGGGATTGCGATCGTTTGTAACCGATTGTGCTAAATGAATTCGATATTTCTCTTCGGCATCCAACTCTCTCGCCTGAAAAACAATTTTCTCAATGCTTCCATCGTCCCTTTTCATAAAATTGCATTTTAAGCGATAATATATACGTTCTCCATGCATATCTAGAATATGCATATGTACCGTACGACAATTTCCTTTAATGACGTCTTCGTTATAATGACTTTCCACACCACGGTGAATTTCTTGCAAAAAGTTATCACATAATCTGCCGTCTGTTTCTGCAACGACATCGCGTAACGCTTCAATTCCTTTCTGTGCAAATAATGCTGCCGGGAAACTCGCATTTCCATTGGTTAATACCTGCCATCCATTGTCTGTATCCCAACAGGCAAAAAATACGTCGGTATCAGCAGTGAGGACGTCTACTATACTTTCTTTATCCATTGCATCACTCCCCTATACATTTTTGTATCGGTGTGCATACGCTGTCGTAATCCCCGTATTGGTATCTCTTATTTTACCATATTTTTGAAAAAACTGGAACAAAAAAAGAAGAGTAAAATATGCATTTTTTCTCTTCTTGAAAATTAAGTTATTCAATTTTCCCATATCCCACCGTTCCCACAATCACTTCGCAATAACAGTACAACAAGAAGCACTAGAGCAATATTTTGCTAAAGCGCTTCTCGTAATGACTGTATTTTATAAACTACTCATCGTCCTCTGTCGATGTGAAATATACTTCTTCAGATTCCGGAGCTTCTTCTGCTTTTTCCTTGGACTTGTCTTTATCCTTTGCATCATCCTCGGATTCATCGCCTTCTTCCAGCCTTCTCATTGCTGCAAGACGCTGTTCTTCGAGATAGTCCTCTGCAGCCTCATCGCAGTCAAGCTGTACAGAACGATAACGTTTCATACCTGTACCTGCAGGGATAAGCTTACCAATGATTACGTTCTCTTTGAGACCTACCAGTGGATCTACTTTTCCCTTAATAGCGGCATCTGTCAAGACCTTTGTAGTCTCCTGGAAAGATGCTGCGGACAGGAAGGAATTGGTTGCCAGCGCAGCCTTTGTAATACCAAGCATTACCTGCTTGCCCTCTGGTGGCTCTTTACCTTCTGCCTGGAGTTTTTCAACTTCATCCTCAAAATCTAATGCATCTACCATAACACCCGGCAGGAATTCGGAATCACCGTTGTCTTCGACACGGATCTTCTTGAGCATCTGACGTACAATAACCTCTATATGCTTATCGTTGATCTCAACACCCTGCAGACGATATACACGCTGCACTTCGCGGATCATGTAATCCTGCACGGCACGTACACCCTTGATCTCGAGAATATCATGTGGATTTACGCTACCTTCTGTGAGCGGCTCACCTTTCTCCAAAGTCTGACCCTCTAATACCTTGATTCGAGAACCGTATGGGATCAAATATGCTTTCTGCTCACCGGTTTCTTCATTTGTAATGATCACTTCGCGCTTTTTCTTAGTATCGCGAATAGATACTGTTCCGCCAAATTCAGCGATAATTGCAAGTCCCTTCGGCTTACGTGCCTCAAACAACTCTTCGACACGAGGGAGACCCTGTGTGATATCGTCACCGGCCACACCACCTGTATGGAACGTACGCATGGTAAGCTGTGTACCCGGCTCACCGATGGACTGTGCTGCGATGATTCCGACAGCCTCACCAACCTGTACCGGCTCACCGGTTGCCATGTTGGCACCATAACATTTTGCACAAACACCGATGTGTGACTTACAGGTAAGAATGTTACGGATCTTAACCTTAGCCTTATCGCCTGCATCTACAATTGCCTTTGTATTAACAATACGAGCAGCACGCTTTGGTGTGATCATGTGATTTTTCTTAACAATAAGCTCGCCTTCATCATCGTAGATGTCTTCGCAGGAGAAACGACCTGTAATACGCTCTTCCAATGACTCGATAAGCTCTTTACCATCCATAAATCCGGTTACTTCCATTCCCGGAATCATATCGCGGTCTGCACAGCAGTCTACCTCACGAATAACCAATTCCTGAGATACGTCAACGAGACGACGTGTCAAATATCCGGAATCGGCTGTACGAAGCGCTGTATCCGACAATCCCTTACGGGCACCATGTGCGGAAATGAAGTACTCCAATACATCAAGACCCTCACGGAAGTTAGACTTGATCGGCAATTCGATCGTACGACCGGATGTATCCGCCATCAAACCACGCATACCTGCGAGCTGCTTGATCTGTGCCTGAGAACCACGGGCACCGGAATCAGCCATCATGAAGATGTTGTTGTAGCGATCCAAACCGCTCATCAACGCTTCTGTCAACTGATTATCGGCTGCATACCATGTATTGATAACTGCTTTGTAACGCTCTTCTTCTGTAAGAAGACCCATATTAAACTTATCCGTGATAAGCTCTACTGTCTTCTGTGCTTCAGCAAGAATATCTTTCTTAGCCTCCGGCACGGTCATATCGGAAATGGATACTGTCATTGCTGCACGTGTGGAATATTTATATCCAAGTGCTTTGATGTTGTCCATTGTCTCTGCAGTACCTGTTGCACCATGTGCAGCGATACATTTTTCAAGGATCTGCTTCAACTGCTTCTTACCTACATGGAAATCAACTTCCGGAACGAGGAAGTTCTCGTCCTTGGAACGATCCACAAATCCCATGTCCTGTGGCAGGATCTCATTGAAGATAAAACGACCCAGTGTAGATTCAATAATTCTACTTTCCTCTACGCCATCTTTATTGATACCAAAACGGCGAACCTTGATCTTCGCATGAAGTGTAAGATCTCCGTTTTCGTATGCTGTAATTGCCTCGTTCACGCTCTTGAAGAACTTGCCTTCACCGAGAGAACCAGGTCTTTCCTGTGTCAAATAATAGATACCAAGTACCATATCCTGAGAAGGTACGGCAACCACACCACCATCAGATGGCTTTAACAGGTTGTTTGGAGAGAGCAGTAAGAAACGGCACTCTGCCTGTGCTTCTACAGAAAGTGGCAAATGGACAGCCATCTGGTCACCATCGAAGTCGGCATTAAATGCGGTACATACCAATGGATGCAGCTTAATCGCTTTACCTTCTACAAGTGTAGGCTCAAATGCCTGGATACCAAGACGGTGCAGTGTAGGAGCACGGTTCAACATAACCGGATGCTCGCGAATAACATCCTCTAATACATCCCACACTTCCGTCTGAAGCTTTTCAACCATCTTCTTAGCCTGTTTAATGTTGTGTGCTGTGCCATTGGATACTAACTCTTTCATAACGAAAGGCTTAAACAACTCAATTGCCATCTCTTTTGGCAGACCACACTGATAAATCTTAAGTTCCGGACCTACAACGATAACGGAACGACCAGAATAGTCAACACGCTTACCGAGCAGGTTCTGACGGAAACGGCCCTGTTTACCCTTCAGCATATCAGATAAGGATTTCAGCGGTCTGTTACCCGGTCCGGTAACCGGACGGCCACGACGACCATTGTCGATCAACGCATCTACAGCTTCCTGAAGCATTCTCTTCTCGTTGCGGACGATGATATCCGGTGCACCGAGTTCGAGAAGTCTCTTCAAACGATTGTTGCGGTTGATGATACGACGATACAGATCGTTCATATCAGATGTTGCAAAACGTCCACCATCCAACTGTACCATTGGACGAATATCCGGCGGAATTACAGGGATAACCGTAAGGATCATCCACTCCGGCTTATTATCGGAACCACGGAATGCTTCGATAACTTCCAAACGTTTTACAATACGAGCACGTTTCTGACCTGAAGAGTTGCGGAGTTCCTCCTTGAGGTTTGCTGACTCTTCTTCCAGATCGATACTCATCAGAAGTTCCATGATAGACTCTGCACCCATGCCGGCGCGGAAACCGTCTCCATAGTTCTTTCTAGCTTCTTGATATTCTGCCTCAGACAAAATCTGCTTTGGCTGAAGGTTTACACCGTCCTGCACTTCCAATACGATATAAGATGCGAAGTACAACACTTTCTCTAAGTTTCTTGGAGAAACATCCAAGATCAATCCCATACGGCTAGGTATTCCTTTGAAATACCAAATATGAGATACCGGTGCTGCTAATTCGATATGACCCATACGCTCACGACGAACGCTCGCCTTGGTTACCTCAACGCCGCATCGATCACAGACAACACCTTTATAACGGATCTTCTTATACTTACCGCAATGACACTCCCAGTCTTTGCTCGGTCCGAAGATCTTTTCGCAGAAAAGACCATCTTTTTCCGGCTTGAGTGTTCGATAATTGATCGTCTCCGGCTTCTTTACTTCGCCGCGTGACCACTCACGGATCTTTTCCGGAGATGCCAGACCAATCTTGATTGCATCATATACGATATGCTTCTCTTCCTTTACATTACTTTCTGCCATAGTAATCCTCCATCTACCCTTTCGGGCTACTCTATACGATCAATCCCTGTCTCTATACTAATGAGGGCTCATCCCCAAAGTCTGCCGCAAATTCAGCTTCCTGCAGCTCTTCTGCGGTACCCTCGGTATAACCTGCAGCTTCAAAGGACTCGCTACTGCTAAACGCAAAGTCTGCGCCACCATCGATCAACGGTGTGACATCTTCGCTGTTGTCGTTCTCTTCAACATTTTCACCCATAATAACTTCGTTACCATCTTCATCTAAAACAGTAACATCAAGCGCCAATGCCTGAAGCTCTTTGAGCATAACCTTGAAAGATTCCGGAATGCCAGGATCAGAGATGTTGGCACCTTTAACGATTGCCTCGTAAGTCTTAACACGACCAACAACATCATCAGACTTCACAGTGAGGATCTCCTGCAAGGTATAAGCGGCACCATATGCCTCCAGTGCCCAAACCTCCATCTCACCGAAACGCTGTCCACCGAACTGGGCTTTACCACCCAATGGCTGCTGCGTTACTAAGGAGTAAGGACCTGTTGAACGTGCATGGATCTTATCATCTACCAAGTGGTGGAGTTTGAGATAGTGCATGAAACCAACGGTTACTGCTCCATCAAAGTATTCTCCGGTACGACCATCACGCAAACGAACTTTTCCATCGCGGTTGATCGGAACGCCTTCCCACTCTTTGCGGTAATCCTGATTGTCGATCAAGTACTGGAACACCTCCGGATCCAAAAGATCTTTGTACTTGTCTTCAAAAGGTACGATATCTGTCAAGCGGCTAACTTCCTCTTCGTCACCAGCCTCTTGTGCTTCTGCAATCTTCTGCTCTTTTTCTTTCTGATTAAGTGGTGTATTCACATAATCATTTGCGAGCTCTAATGTATCCATGATGTCATACTCGTTAGCACCATCAAATACCGGTGTTCCGACATTAAAGCCAAGTACTTTGGCAGCGAGACTCAAGTGAATCTCCAAGACCTGACCAATGTTCATACGAGATGGCACACCCAAAGGATTCAATACAATATCAAGTGGACGACCATTTGGCAGGAATGGCATATCTTCTACCGGAAGAACGCGGGAAACGACACCCTTGTTACCATGACGACCAGCCATCTTATCGCCGACCTGAATCTTACGTTTCTGTGCAATGTAAATACGAACAGATTTATTTACTCCCGGTGGAAGCTCATCTCCATTCTCTCTTGTAAATACTTTGGCATCTACGATAATACCAAACTCACCATGTGGCACTTTCAAAGAAGTATCACGAACTTCTCTTGCTTTCTCACCGAAGATTGCACGAAGCAGTCTTTCCTCAGCAGTAAGCTCTGTCTCTCCCTTAGGAGTAACTTTACCAACCAAAATATCACCGGCACGAACCTCTGCACCGATACGGATAATGCCGTTCTCGTCAAGGTCTTTGAGCGCGTCGTCGCCGACACCCGGTACATCACGGGTGATCTCTTCGTCACCAAGCTTGGTGTCTCTCGCCTCTGCATTGTACTCATTGATATGAACAGATGTATAAATATCATCCTGAACCAATCTCTCACTAAGCAGTACGGCATCCTCGTAGTTATAACCTTCCCAAGTCATGAAACCGATCAGTGGGTTCTTACCTAATGCGATCTCGCCACCGCATGTAGATGGACCATCTGCGATAACCTGTCCTGCTTTTACCTCTTCGCCCTTATCAACGATCGGACGATGGTTCATGCTCGTTCCCTGGTTACTGCGCTGGAATTTAGCCAGCTTATATGTCTTTTCGCCTGATTTAGACTTAATAATAATCTCGTTCGATGCAGAACGTGTAACAATTCCGTCTTCCTCTGCGATAACGCAGTTGCCGGAATCGACAGCCGCCTTCATCTCCATACCTGTACCCACTGCAGGTGCCTCTGTAACCAACAACGGCACTGCCTGACGCTGCATGTTGGATCCCATCAGCGCACGGTTCGCATCATCATTCTCCAAGAATGGGATCATTGCTGTTGCGACGGAGAATACCATCTTAGGAGACACATCCATAAGATCGATCTTCTCTTTCTCAAACTCAGAAGTCTCCTCACGGAAACGACCGGATACACTCTTGCGTACGAAATGGCCTTCTTCATCCAGCTCTTCGTTCGCCTGTGCAACAATATAACGATCTTCCTCATCTGCAGACAAATAAACAACATCGTTGGTAACACGCGGATTAGCCGGATCTGTCTTATCAACTTTACGATAAGGTGCCTCGATAAATCCATACTCATTAATACGCGCATAAGATGCCAGAGAGTTGATCAGACCGATATTAGGTCCTTCAGGAGTCTCTACAGGACACATGCGTCCATAATGTGTATAGTGTACATCGCGGACCTCGAAACCTGCACGATCTCTGGACAAACCACCCGGTCCCAATGCAGACAAACGTCTCTTATGTGTCAATTCAGAAAGCGGATTGTTCTGATCCATGAACTGTGACAACTGGGAACTTCCAAAGAATTCCTTCACAGCAGCCGTTACCGGCTTGATATTGATCAGAGACTGTGCCGTAATTGTCGTAATATCCTGTGTGGACATACGTTCACGAACGACACGCTCCATACGGGATAATCCGATACGATACTGATTCTGCAGCAACTCACCAACCGCACGGATACGGCGGTTACCCAAGTGGTCAATATCATCATCATTACCCATGCCATACTCTAAATGCATGTTGTAGTTGATTGATGCAAAGATATCTTCCTTTGTGATATGCTTTGGAATCAATTCACTGATATTAGCAGCGATCGCTTCCTTGATCGCATCCTCATCATCCTCGTTCTCATCTAAGATCTCACGCAATACAGGATAGTAAACACTCTCTGTAACGCCAAGCTCCTTAGGATTCTCGATGTCAACATACTCTTTGATGTCAACCATCATATTGGACAATACTTTAGCAACATGGCCTTCCAATTCAGCCATCACATAAGGAACTGCTGCATTCTGTAATGTTGTTGCAAGTTCCTCTGTTACCAGAGTACCTTCCTCATATACCTCACCTGTTGTTGGATTTACAACATCTTCTGCAAGCTTGCAGCCAACAATACGGTTTTTGTAATGTAACTTCTTGTTATATTTGTAACGTCCAACTTTGGCAAGGTCATAACGCTTCGGATCGAAGAACATACCATTTAATAAGTTCTCCGCACTATCTACGGACAACGGCTCGCCCGGACGTAATTTCTTGTAAAGCTCTAACAGACCATCTTTATAATTGTCCGTTGTATCTTTCTCGATACTTGCCAAAATCTTTGGCTCATCACCGAACACTTCTTTGATCTGCTCATTGGTTCCAAGACCGAGTGCACGCAAAAATACAGTGATCGGAACCTTTCTATTTCTATCAACACGGACAGAGAAGACATCATTCGAATCTGTCTCATATTCCAACCATGCACCACGGTTAGGAATAACAGTTGCGGAATACAACTCTTTACCTACCTTGTCATGACTGATTGCATAGTAGATACCCGGTGAACGAACCAACTGGCTGACGATAACACGCTCAGCACCGTTGATGATAAACGTTCCGGTCGCTGTCATAAGCGGAAGATCACCCATGAAAATCTCGTGCTCTTTGATTTCCTCCGTCTCCTTGTTGTGAAGTCTGACGCGCACCTTAAGTGGTGCAGCATAAGTAGCATCACGCTCTCTGCATTGATCAATGTCGTACTTCTTCTCATCTCTGCAAAGCTCAAAATCAACGAACTCCAGGCTCAAATGACCACCGAAATCAGCAATTGGGGAAATATCCCGGAACACTTCTTTCAGTCCTTCGTCCAAGAACCACTGGTAAGAATTCGTCTGTACCTCAATCAGGTTAGGCATCTCAAGGACTTCCTTCTGACGGGCAAAACTCATTCTCACGCCTTTGCCTACTTTTACTGGATGTATTCTGTTCTTCTCCATCGACGTTTCACTCCTTAATTTTATAGAGTACCATGCGCTGTACAATCCTACTATAAGAAGAAACTCCAAAAACTCTTTTCATTTTCTTCAAACTATGCTATAATAAACTTGCATAAGCCTAATAGTCTAGTCAGCCACAATAGTGCATTGTTCATCTTATCACCAAACGGACAAGATGTCAAGCACCTTTTTTATTTGGGTGGAAATACACGCTGGCAACCGGCTAAATATTATCTCACACGGAGGATTATTATGACCATACATGATGATGGAAAACGCTTAACACTGTCCCAAGGGGGAACCACTCTCCGGATGGAAGCCTGGGGCGAACATTCCATTCGCATCCGCATGACCAAAGAGGCGGAAATGAACACAGAAGACTGGGCACTCACAGAACCAATTCCAGACCTCACCCCGGAGATCCACTATGAAACCGTGGATATGACACCTGCCTTTTACCGTACTGCCGAAGAACGTGCTGCACATGCTGAGACCGGTACCAAAGTGACATTTCGCAACGGAAACCTCACTGCCGTGATCGATCCTGAAGGTGTTATTTCCTATTATAACGAAAAAAATGAGCTATTAACAAAAGAGCTTTGGCAAAATCGTAACCGCATCGACCGCTTTTGTGTGCCGCTGCGTATCGATGCCAGAGAACTAAAGCCGATCACCGGCACTACCGATTATACATTAGCCATGCGTTTTGAAGCATTTGACGATGAAAAGATCTTTGGCATGGGACAATATCAAGATGACTTTTTGGACAAGAAAGGCTGTATTTTGGAACTGGCGCACCGCAACAGCCAGGCAAGTGTTCCATTTATGATCTCAAGCCGGGGATATGGCTTTTTGTGGAACAATCCGGCCATCGGTACGGCATCTTTTGCCAAAAATAAAACCGAATGGACTGCCTTGAATACCAAAAAACTCGATTACTGGATCTGCGCCGGTGATTCACCTAAACAACTGACAGAACTTTACAGCGCCGTTACCGGCCGTGTTCCAATGATCCCGGAGTACGGCATTGGATTTTGGCAGTGCAAGCTGCGCTACCGTACCCAAGAAGAGCTGCTTACTGTTGCGCGCGAATACAAACGCCGCGGTCTGCCGATCGATGCGATCGTGGTGGATTTTTTCCATTGGACTATGCAGGGTGATTTCAAGTTTGATCCAAAGGACTGGCCGGATCCGGAGGCAATGATCCGCGAATTGCGCGAAATGCAGATTGAACCGGTCGTATCCGTGTGGCCGACGATCGATGAACGTTCCGAGAACTATGGTCCGATGGCAGATCAAGGGTATCTCATCACGTCTGACCGCGGTTTGTGCGTTAATATGACTTGGATGGGAACTACGACTTTTTATGATGCTACACATCCGGGCGCACAAAAATATGTTTGGGAACGCTGTAAGGAGAATTATTACGATAAAGGCATTCGCTGCTTTTGGCTGGATGAGGCTGAGCCGGAATATGGGCCGTATGATTTTGATATTTACCGCTACCATAAAGGTCCTGCTTTACAGTGCAGCAACATCTATCCTCTCATGTACGCCAAAGGTTTTTATGATGGATTACGGGAGCAGGGACAGGAAAATGTGTTAAACCTTGTGCGCTGCGCTTGGGCCGGCAGCCAAAAATATGGTGCTCTGACGTGGTCGGGCGATATTCATTCCTCATTCCGTTCTATGAAACAGCAGGTGCAGGCCGGGCTTAACATGGGACTTGCCGGCATTCCTTGGTGGACGACGGATATCGGCGGTTTCTTGGGTGGCAATAACGAAGATCCGGCATTTCGCGAGCTACTGGTTCGCTGGTTTGCGTGGGGTGTATTTTCTCCGGTATTCCGTCTGCACGGAGAACGCTCTCCATACTATGAACGCGACGTAGAATATATTGATGGCGTCCGCCAGTTCAGTTCGGGACAAGATAACGAGATCTGGACTTGGGGAGAAGAAATCTATGAAATTTTGAAAAGTTACCTGTTATTGCGTGAACGTCTTCGCCCATACATTCGCAAATGTATGCGTGAGGCACATGAATTGGGAACTCCGGTCATGCGTCCGCTTTTCTATGAGTTTCCGGAGGATGCTGCTTGCTGGAATAACGCTGACAGCTATATGTTTGGACCGGATCTGCTCGTAAAACCGATCACAGACGCCGGTGTTACGCAGACTGACGTATATCTCCCTGCGGGACACCGTTGGACAGAGGCCGCTACCGGGACAAGTTATGACGGTGGTCAGACCGTTGCCGCTAAAGCAACGCTGGAGATCATCCCCGTCTTTGTGCGCGATGACTGTGCATATGACATTTATGAATAAAATTTCCACTAACATAAAACATAGAGATGTTTGACGGTCTTTCACCACCGCCAACACCTCGGAAAGGACTATTTTATGGAACACGTTTTAGACGTAAAAAAACTTGTGAACGAACTGACACTAGAGGAAAAAGCAAGTCTTTGCTCCGGCGCGGATTTCTGGCATACCGAAGCCATTGACCGCCTAAATATTCCTGCCGCAATGGTCTCCGATGGACCGCACGGCATCCGCAAGCAGGAAAATCTTGCCGATCATATGGGCGTTGCTGAAAGTATTAAAGCCATTGGTTTTCCGACTGCATCGGCTATGGCCTGCTCTTTTGACCGCGACCTGCTGCATAAAGTCGGCGACGCTCTTGGCGAAGAATGTGTCGCTGAAGATCTTGCCGTATTACTGGGCCCAGGCATTAATATGAAGCGTTCTCCAATCTGCGGACGTAACTTTGAATATTACTCCGAGGATCCGGTCGTGGCAGGCGAACTCGGTGCTGCTTTTGTCAATGGTGTTCAGGAGCATGGCGTAGGCACCAGCCTGAAACACTTTGCTGCCAACAACCAGGAATGGCGCCGCATGAGCATCAGTGCAGAGATTGATGAACGTACTTTGCGCGAGATTTATCTGGCAGCTTTCGAAACGGTAGTCAAAAAGGCGCAGCCTTGGACGATCATGTGCAGTTATAACCGTATCAACGGCGTTTACTCTTGCGAAAATGATTGGCTGTTAAATAAGGTTTTACGTGATGAATGGGGCTTTGAAGGTCTGGTTATGACCGACTGGGGTGCAATGGACGAGCGTGTTCCGTCTCTCAAAGCCGGATTGGATCTTGAAATGCCGGATTGCCACGGAGAAACAGACAAACTCATCGTAAAAGCCGTACAAAGTGGAGAACTGGAAGAATCCGTATTAGATACTGCTGTAGAACGCATTCTTACTATGGTAGACAAATATCTTACTGCCAGAAAAGATATTGATCCAGCTTCTATGGTACATCCACTCCCATCCAGCGTCGAACGCGGATACGATGTTGCTGCTCATCACGCACTGGCAAGAACCACTGCCGAGCAGTCCGCTGTTTTGTTGAAGAATGAAGATATCCTGCCTTTGCAAAAAGACAAAAAGATAGCGTTTATCGGTGAATTTGCAAAAGTGCCCCGCATTCAGGGCGGTGGTTCCAGTCATATTAACAACACATCGGTCGAAAGCGCTTTAGATGCCGCCGGAGATTCCGTATCGTATGCACAAGGATTTCATATTGACGAAGAAACTACAGATGAGACGCTGCTTCAGGAAGCGATCACCCTTGCAAAAGGAAGCGATGTTGCCGTTATCTTCGCCGGTCTGCCAGACTCTTTCGAGAGCGAAGGATTTGACCGAACCCATCTGAATATGCCGGCAAATCAAAATGAATTGATCGCCCGCATTAGCGAAGTACAGCCTAATGTAGTCGTTGTTTTGCATAGCGGTTCCCCGATCGCCATGCCATGGCTTGACAAAGTTGCAGGTGTTTTGCAAATGTACCTCGCCGGACAGGCAAGCGGTGGCGCTGCTGTCAATCTGCTTTTTGGCGATGCAACTCCTTGTGGCAAACTTGCCGAGACCTTCCCACTGCACTTAGAGGATAATCCTTCCTACTTAAATTTCCCTGGAAATCGTGAGAAAGTCTGCTATCAGGAAGGCGTTTTTATCGGCTATCGTTATTATGATAAGAAAAAGATGGATGTCTTGTTCCCATTTGGATACGGACTCAGCTACACCGATTTTACCTACAGCAATATGAAAGTTACTGTAAACGGCAAAAACGCCGCCGACGTCGATGTGATCAAAGAAACCGGTGAAATTGTTGTCAGTGCTGACATTACAAATACCGGTAACTGCGACGGTGCTGAAATCGTACAGCTATATATTAAAAATCCTGTCGTATATGAAATCCGTCCTGAAAAAGAACTGCGCGACTTTGCTAAAGTATTCCTAAAAGCCGGCGAGACAAAGACAGTGACTTTCACGCTGAACGCTCGCGCATTTAGCTACTATGAAACTCGTATTCACGATTGGTATGCAGAAAGTGGCGATTATGAAATTCTGCTTGCCTCATCTTCCCGCGACATTCGTTTGCAGGATACTGTATCGATCACCGGCAGCAAAAAGATTCCTTTTGTCGCAGATCACATAACAACTTGCGAAGATGTTGAATTGTTTGCAAAAGATGGCAGTGCTTTGGATGAAATGCTGCGGAGGAGTGGTTTCGCTGAGGCGACCGATCACGATGGCGATGATTCTATGGGAAGTGGAACTGCCGATATGATGAAAGCAATGTTTACCGGAACTCCACTGCATTCCATTCTTTCCTTTAGTAGTGAGGAGTTGACCTATGAAGATATTCAGGATACGATCCGCAAGCTAAACGAAGCTGAGAAGAACAACAATTATTGATTCAAGGAAGTTTGAGGTATTGATAAGTAACGCAGACAACAGGTGCAGAAACGAGGATGAATATGCATATTACAACATTTAGCAAAGTACAAATGAATCCTTTGTGTCCAAAACAGGAAGAGATTCGCATTGAGGACATTGCCCATGCACAGTCACTTATGACCCGCGCAAACGGGCATTTTCCGGAATTTTATTCCGTTGGGCAACACAGTATTGCTTGTGCCAGAGAAGCAATTGCGAGAAACTACTCATCCAGAGTAGTTCTCGCATGTCTGCTGCATGACGGAAGCGAGGCCTATTTATCGGACATCACCAGACCGGTAAAAGGCGAATTGTCCGAGTACCGCCGCATCGAAAAAAATATGCAGGACGCTATTTATGTTCGTTTTTTGGGACAGATACCTTCCGACGAAGAGATGTCCCAGATCACGGACATTGATAACGCCTGCTTATATTATGAATTTGATCATTATATGGGAGAAAAACTCATGGAACAGGCTCCTCTTCTCGTGACAGATCCTGCTTTTGAGACACTTCCTTTTGCGCAGGTCGAGCAAGAATTCCTTGATTTATTTGCAACATTAACCGTCTAACAACTATCTTCTCGCAAGCCTTTATTGAAATCTCTCTGTATGCTTGTAATACAATCTTTGCCCTGTGCATAGACTGTACAAACAACAATTGTGAGGGAGCATTTTGAGAGAAGATATTGAAAAAAGAGCACTGGAAATCGGTCATTATATTGTCGAAAAAAGTGCCACTGTCCGTCAAACTGCCAGTGTTTTTCGTGTAAGCAAAAGCACCGTACATAAGGATGTCACCGAGCGCCTTCCTGCCATAGATCACACATTAGCCGACGAGGTTCGCACCGTGCTGAATGTGAACAAAGCGGAGCGGCATATTCGCGGAGGATTGGCGACCAAAGAAAAATATCTCCATGCACACGAGGACTGCACTGACTAAAGGGCAGCGTTAATACCGGCACTACCACGAGACAAAACGGCAACCTGTGTATTTATGGCACAAAGTTGCCGCAACTATTTAATCACTTTACATGCTATGGCTGACACTTCGTCCCCCAAACCATTTTATTAACCTTACTTGCAACAGCCATTCTCCACGGAAACTATTTAGTAAACTTTCGGTGTTCTTTGGATAATTCCTGATATATGGCGTATCCATTCCAAGAATAATTATACATTGTAACAGTTGCTTTCAACGGAACGACCAGATCCGCCTGTCGCAGTGCAGCTAATACAGCATCCATCTCCTGACCGGAAATCCCACTAAATATAAGCATCTCACCAATACATGGCATTCCGACTGCCGGAATCGGTGCAGCTCCCGGTATATTAGTGTGGCTTCGAACCGTTCCCACAGCTTTTTGTCCTGCCTTGCCAAGAGCAAGCTCTCCAATCGGATCACCATACTGCGATTTCGCAACCTTATATACGCTGACACCCAATGGGCGCAATGTCTTTTTCAAAGCTTCAAATCGTGTGTCCGACATTTCGTACACTAATATCTTTTTGCTCATACTACGCTTCCCCTCTCCTATAAATATTCTATCTGCATTAATTTTAATCCCTTGGCTGGCGCAGTCGGTCCTGCATTGGCACGGTCTTTTGACGCTATAATGTCCGCAATTTGGGACACCTCTAAATTGCCACGACCGACCTCCAACAGCGTCCCTGCGATAATTCGCACCATATTATACAAAAATCCATTTCCACGAATCCGTATGCGGATCACTTCCGGCTGTTCCCGCTCCACGGTCGCACTGTAAATAGTCCGGACGGTTGACTGCACTTGCGCTCCTGCAGAACAAAAAGCAGCAAAATCATGTTCCCCCACGAACTGCTTTGCCGCCTGATCCATACGTTCTACATCCAAATCTCCATAGCAAAAGAAAGCGGTGTTGCGATATTCCGGCAATGGAAAGGTGCGGTTTAATATCGTATATTCATATGTTTTTCGGCATTCGCAATGTCTTGGATGAAAATCAGCCGTCACCTCACAAGAATCTTGAATAATGACATCCTCGGGCAAACGCTGATTCAAAGCATAGGAAAATTTTTCTCCCGGAATGCGGGATTCCGTATCAAATACCGCAACGTTTCCGCGCGCATGTACTCCTGCATCCGTTCGACTCGCGCCGATCACCTGTATTTCTTCCCCCGTGAGTGCAGTCAGTGCCTCATTAAGTACGCCTTCTATCGTTATCTCACGCGGCTGAACCTGCCAGCCATGATAATTCGTCCCATCATATGCTACTACTAATTTAATTCGTTTCATGCCAATAATCTCCATTCCGGCCCTACGCAGATATGTTCTATTTCCAATCAAACCTTTCAGCGTATTTTTCGCTCAAAGTAAAATCATTCCACCACAGCTTTCCACATCAAAATGCCACGATCCGATCCACGGCAATCAGGACGATCAAATAGCACACGATACTAATATAACCGATCATATCCCGATATCCATAGCGGAGTGGTTTCATTTTTGTTCTGCCCTCTCCACCATGATAACAGCGCGCATCCATCGCATACGCCAATTCATTAGCACGCCGCATTGCCGATGCAAATAACGGCAATAAAATGGGCAGCATATTTTTTAGGCGATGCAAAAAATTGCCGCTCTCAAAATCAGCGCCTCTGGCAAGCTGTGCTTTCATAATTTTATCCAGTTCTTCCATCAGGATTGGAATAAACCGAAGCGCAATCGACATCATCAACGCAAATTCGTGAACCGGTATATGCAGCTTTCGCAACGGTCTCAACATTTGCTCAATTCCGTCGGTGAGCTGATTCGGTGTCGTTGTCAGCGTCATTAACGAAGATCCGATCATCATAAGGGTCAAACGTACCGTCAAAAAAATACATTTTTGTACGCCCTCTATCGTGATATGAAGCACTCCCAGTGAAAATATCGCCTTGCCCGGTGTGCAAAACAGATGCAGCAGGGCTGTAAATACCAACATCATCATAATTGGCTTAAGACCTTTTACAATAAAACGAAACGGCACATTAGACATTCGTACCATCACGCCAAATATCAACGCCGCAACAACCAATCCTATATAATGATGTACCAAAAACAAGGAAATAATATATAATAAAGTCCCGGCAATCTTAACACGTGGATCCAAGCGATGAAGCGGTGAATCCGTTGCATAATACTGCCCTATTGTTATTTCTCGTAACATCTAATTCCTCCAAATCACTAACAGCCTGTCATCGTGACGTACCTTTTGCATGCCACCACTGCTCGATCAAAGGTAATCCCTCCTCTAACGTGATCGCATCACCAAGCCGGCATCCCGTTTCCTTCTCCAGACGATGAATCAAGTGTGTCATTTGTGGGACACCAAGTCCAATCTGTTCCAACTCGTCCTGATAGTGAAATACTTTCTTTGGAACGCCATCCAATACCAGTTCACCCTCATTCATAACCAAAATACGATCCGCATATTTTGCAACATCGTCCATATTGTGGGACACCAGCACAATGCTGATCTGGCGCTCCTCATATAATTTACTTAACAATGTAAGCATTTCTTCTCTGCCGCTTGGATCCAGTCCTGCCATCGGCTCATCCAAAATAAGCAGCTTAGGCGCCATTGCCAACACGCCGGCAATCGCTACCCGCCTCTTCTGTCCCCCGGAAAGCGAGAGCGGAGAAACATCCAATAAATTTTCACCAATTCCAACTTGTTTGAGTGCCTCATACGAACGATATTCTACATCCAAATTAGACCACCCTAAATTTCTAGGACCATATTCTACATCCGCAATAACAGACTCCGCAAAAAGCTGATATTCCGGATACTGAAACACTAAACCAACTTGTCCACGCAGACTCCGCATCGAAAAAGATTTGTCATAAATATCTTGTCCATCCCAATAAATGGTACCTTCCGTTGCACGCAAAAGCCCATTCATCAACTGTATCAATGTGGATTTGCCGGAGCCGCTATGCCCCACCAATCCAATAAATTCATGGTCACCAATCTGCAAATTGATGTCTTTCAAAGCATGAAACTCTTTGCCGGTGCCTACACCATAACTATAATTCACATGCTCTAGTATCATCGCCATCACTAATTCCTCCATGCCTGACATTAAGCAAGCAACTGTGCTATCAGCTCATTTCCGTGATCAACACGCCCTGCATCGCTGCTTTAACGAAGCAACTGTTCCATCAGCTCATTTCCGTGATTAACACGCCACATCGCTGCTTTAACGAAGCAATTGTTCCATCAGCTCATCCTCCGTCAAAGTTGCCTTGTCTACCGGAAGCCCTGCAGCCTGCAAAGCTGTCGCAATTTTCGTAATCTCCGGCACATCCAGCTTGCATCTGCGAAGTGCCTCTTCTCGCACGAACACTGCCTTCGGTGTGCCTTCCGTCACAACTTGTCCATCCCCCATCACATATACATAATCGGCATCTACAATCTCTTCCATATAATGTGTGATCAATACGATGGTTATCTTTTCCTTGCGATTTAACTCCTTGATCGTCTTAATAACGGACTCTCGCCCCTTAGGATCTAACATTGCCGTAGGCTCATCCAAAACAATACATTTCGGTCGCATTGCCACGATTCCCGCAATCGCCACACGCTGTTTCTGTCCACCTGACAAATGCATCGGTGACGCATAACGATATGCGCTCATACCTACACTTTGCAAACTTTCTTCTACACGCTGCCATATTTGACGCGACTCTACTCCAATATTTTCAGGGCCAAAGGCAACATCCTCTTCTACAACACCGGCAACTAACTGATTGTCCGGATTTTGGAACACCATCCCTGCTGTCTGGCGAATCTGCAAATGTTTCTCCTCATCTGCCGTGTCCATTCCTGCCACCAAAATCGTTCCTTCTCCAGGCGTGAGCAGTGCACACAAATGCTTTGCAAAAGTAGATTTCCCTGAACCATTTGCGCCGAGTACCGCTACAAAATCTCCCGGCTGCACCTGCATCGAAACATCCTTTAATGCCGGTATCACTTCTATCACTTCGCCATCGCTGTCCCTGCGAAAATACTCAAACCCAACATTCTTTGCATGGATCAAACCAATAAACCCCTTCCCGTTTTCGCATTGCAGATGCCCCCTCACAGCACATCCCAAACAATGCTTTCAGAATTTTATCTATTATTCTGCCATGGAATAGTCAAATTGTCAAACCAGCCAATGTCCTTCCACAGCGCATAAATCCGCCCCCCACGCTGATTGCCGGATACCCTTTACGAACGAGATCCCTAGCTACGATCAAGCTGATATTACCTCTGTCACAATACAATACAATGGCTCGTATCTCTTTTTCCTGCTGTTCTAAAATAACATCTATATTTTGCTCCAAAGTTTCCCAGTCTGCATACACCGCTCCGGGCAGGTGCCCCTGCTCATAATCTGCTTTTTCGCGCAGATCAAGCAGAATACAATCATCCCTTTGCATATATTCTTTTAGCGTTTCGCAAGATATGATCTTAATCTGCATACGCATTCCCCCACGCTTATTTTCAGTCCTATATAGATATCTTATTCCTTTAACAGAATTTGGTCACTCTCGCCCCGGTACTCCTTTGTAATAAACCGCCTTGCGCCCCTCTCCTAACGGAAGTACGCCCATCGTGAGGAAGAAATCGTCCTGAACCTCCGTTACCAATGCACCGCCATGCCTTTCCAGCGTCTCCCGGACATTGTGCAGCCCCACTCCATGAAACCAGTCCTCATGAGGCATCTTAACCGGCTGTTGTGGCGGCATTCCATTCTTGGCAAAAATGCGGATCGTGTTGTCTAACATTTCTAATTCAAACAACACATATCGTTTGTCCCTATCTGTTACAAGCGGCACTGCTTTCATTTGATTATCTGTGATATTTCCTATAATCGTTACCAGATCATATTCAGGAATATCCCGCATACGTGCCTCCTCAATATTAACAGTAAGATAACACGGAATATTCATCTCCTGCAGCCGGGTCTTCATATTGCTCAAAATACTATCTACTGCAAGATTACCTGTGCAAATGCTTCCATAAGTTTCTTGTAATGTTCCGCTAATACGTTCAATATAGTCCATCGCCCCCTGCGCATCATCTGACTGCAGCTTGGCTCCGATATAGCGCAGATGTTTATTGGTGTCGTGTAACAATCGATTGCCGGATCGAAACGCCGTAGATAACTGTTCATATTTTTCCTTTTGTGTCTCAAGTTGATTATTTAACTGGAACACCTTGCTAGCCCGGATAATATAATCCGATAACTCATCCAACAAATAATATGACACAATGTTCAACAACATAATGCATCCCGTCGCAATATAACTGATATAATCGATATACATGGTTTTACGATATAATACGCATAACACAAATATGCAGGCAATCGGTATTGCAAAATATGTGATCAGATAATGTGTTGGAATGTTTTTTTGTTTTTTCTGCAAAAGCATAAGTATCATAAGAAACACTAGCAAAAACAGCTTCGAAATAAACATACCGAGCACATTAATATCCTGGAAATATTTCTCAGGTACAACTAAAAAAATAACATTTGCAAAAATTTCCGATACAATTGCTGCTACTTGGAATACCACAACTGCAACAATACGTTTTGCCACTTTAGCATCATACAAAAGTGTCATAGCAAACAGTCCCAAAACACTTACCAGCATATTAACTGCTATATACGGTGCCACTGTATTAAATACGTAATTAATTCCTTCCATCATCGCAAAAGCGCCCCAAATAACTGCCATAGAAGCAAATTCTCTGCGCCTTTCCTTGGAAAAATACTTATCGTAAAATACATAGATCAGCAATGCATCGATCACATAACTAAAAATCTCCATTAATATCATTACATTGCTCCTCCTTTTCGCACCAAATATTTTGTGAATTGCTCCTGAAGTTCCTTTACTTTCCTGCGACTTACACTGATACATTCACCATTTTCAAGATGAATCTCCTTCTTCTCCAAACGCCATACAGAAGATAAATTCACCAAATGCGTACGACTCACCCGGATAAAATCCTTATCAACTAACACCCCTTCCAGTTCCTGCAAGGTGTTTTTCACAATATAGTTATCCCGCGTCATATGCACACATAATTTATCCTGTTCCTTCGGCTTTTCTATATATAAAATTTGGTCAATACTCTGCAGTAATTCACCCTGCTCTGTATGCAATAATATCTTATGGTGATCTGTCCTAAGATAATTCATTGCATTCTGTATCTCCTTAATAAATGAATCCGTTTCTAATGGTTTCATTAAGTATTGAAAGGGCTGCACTCGAAAACTTTGCTGCATATACTCCGGATAACTCGTCAAAAAGATAATAATCACTTCACGGTTGATCCGGCGCATCTGTTCTGCCACCTGCATTCCTGAAATAAGCGGCATCTCCATGTCTAATAAAATGATATCATATTTTGAATGGTCCGCTTGATATGCTTGGATCAAGTTCCGTCCATCGGTATAATAATCAACCTGCGTCTCTATGTCCGTCTGCACCTCAAGACGAACAAAACATTCTTTGAGTCGATCTAAAATTTGTTGTTCATCGTCACAACATGCTATTCTATATAACATATTCCCATCTCCTTCGCTATTTTCATTTACATTCATACTAGCATATTTTTGCTGTCTATAACCAAAAAACTTTTGAACGGTCGTTTTTTGCCGGTGAACGGTCAATGTTAAACCCTAACACACAATAATCATATTTCCAAAAAACGGACGCTGTCAATCAGCGCCCGTCTCATCAATTCTAATTCGTTATTTCTGTTATTGCTACGCTTATACTATCTGCCATGTAATGTTAAAACCACACTCTTTCGCCTGATTCTGATAGTAATTTAATTCTTTCCAATTCTTATTGACAATAATCTTACATGAAATTTTAAATCCCGGCATAAAGTCAAATCCAGATCCCAAGTCATCCTGATCACAGATCAACAATGAATTGCGAACATCCAATTCTTTTATTCCACTGTCTCCAAATATTACATCCCTCAACTTTGCCTGATTTGACAAGTCTAATTTCGACAGCTTTGTCGTTCCTCGTACATATACCGTCACTAATTCGCGGCAATTTTGTACGTTTAAGGATGTAATCTTGGTCTGTGACGCATTTAGGTGCTTCAATGCCGTATACTTTCTTAAATCCAGCGAGGATATTTTAGTCTCACTACAATCAAGTTCCTCTATAGCACTTGGATTAGGAACGGATAACATCTTAGAAACTTTCGTATTCCGGTATCTCAAAACCTTTAATTTTTTATTAGCAGAAAGATCCATCTTGGATATTTTGCTGTCACTAATATCCAACTCTTCCAACTTTTTATTTTTCTTCACTGAAAGCGTTGTTATTTTTGAACCGCCCACTCTAAGCTCTCGTAAATTTTTCATTTTACTGACATTAAGTTTCTTAATCGATCCGCTATAGTTTAACTTTAATACACGTAATCCATTCGTGCCGTTCAAATTAACTTTCTTTAACTGACTAACCTCCAAATCCACACTACGTAATTTTTTGCAATTTTGTGCCAATATGTTTTTTAATGCAACCGGATAATTACCTTGTGCAATAAGTCGTACAGATGAATCAGAAACATTAAGTTTGTTATAATGGCCTTGATCCAAATGAATTCGATCCAGCTTCTTAAAGCCATGAAAATCAAGTGTGCATGGCATTTTTTCTACTGCAAAATAAACATCGTGTAAATTCTTAGACAGTTTTATTTTTCTTACTGTAGTCGCTGCAAGATTAAGAGATCTTAATTTTTTATTCTTACTAAGATCAATAGACTTAACATTAACAGCATACAAGTCTAATGAACGCAAATTTGTAAAATACTGTACTCCTTTCAAAGAAATACTTTTACTTTTCTTAGAATCTACGTTTAAGTATTTTATGCCCTTTATCTCTGCTTTACTTAACTTTCCGTCTTTATTCTTGTCATAACTTTTACGCAGTTCCTTTCGCAAATCCTTACTAGGAAAATTCTTTTGCGTTATACTGATTTGACGGCTGGAGGCCGCCTCACTATAATTACCTGTTTGCGACATTACTGCTAATGCCATCGCTCCAATCATCATACATTTCAATAATTTTCTCATGATTTATTCCCCTTTCTTTTCCCAAAGATTACTAGCTAAAATTCCTTTGTCCCATATACTGGACTGCACTATTTCTCAACTACTTTTATTTTCCATTTCTTCGCCAGTTTCTTGATCCATTTTTTGTCTGCCTTTCGAAGCTTTTTGTTGATGACGAGTTTCTTTGGTACACCATTTTTTCCTTTATGAAGAGTATATTCATTTGTGATCTGTCTCTTGCGTACATAATTATTCATCACCTTCCACGCAGACACATCAAGCGTTCCAACAGCGCCTTGGCTAGAATATCCCGTATACACGTTATAAACTCCATCTGCTATATCCATATCGCGTGTATATCGATTTGCAAAATACGAATCAACCAATTCATAATAGCCAGACCAACCTTTCGTCTGAACTTTCGGATAAATCACTTTTCCTGTTTTTTTGTTGGAAAGATCCAAATAATGCAGATTTTTATTATGGCTTAGATCCAATGTGTTCACTGTAGAACATGCTGTTCTCAGACTGAACAATTTCGGACAATTTACAAAGCTTAACTTCTTCACTTTTTTTCCATAATACTGTATATGCTGCAGTGATTTGCTTTTTATGGAAATATTGGTCGTGGCATTATTAATCATGCCAAGTTCGGTCAGCTGCGTACATTTGCTAATATTTAATTTGCTCGTTTTATCTCCAATAAATAAACGTTGTAATTTTATTGCACCGGAAGCATTCATCGACTTTATTGCTGTACCGTACAAATGCAGCTCCTTTAATGCAGATGCGCTCTGGGATCCCTTTTTCAATGTCACTTTTGTCAAAGACGGTATACCGCACGCATATACTCGTTTTAATCGCTTCATTTGAGACAGATCAAGCGTTTTATATTTCGCCTTTGTCTGCATACATTCTTTTCCTAATGATAAGTACATTTGCTGTGGCTCTCCTAACCACAACTCCTGCAATGTATTTTTCAATGGGCTGACATCAATGCTTTTCAAAGTGCAGTTAATAACATAAAGTTTTTTAAGATTCATTTTTGTCAGTGGTTTAAGATTTAATGCACTAATCTTGCAATCTTCCAAGCTCAACGTTTCTAGCTTGGTGGTACTCAAAGGCGTAAGATCCATTTGCTGTGCCGGCATATTTTCAAGAACAAGATATTTCAAAGAACTGTTCTTAAGTGCTGTCAGATCAAGTTTTGTTTTGCTGTTGCCACGCAAATACAGCGATTCTAACTTAGGAAAACAAGCAGACAGATTATCCCCTCTGTAGTCCCATTCTTTCTCAATACCGCCCGCAGCCTGATAGTGCAGGTCCAATTTCAAAGAATGGATATTTCCAAATAGCTGCATTCCCGTAAAATCAATTTTGCTGCTTTCCTTATAATTCTGTGAAATCCGCAGATCCGTATAAGAAAAGGTTGTTACTTTACCTCTCTCTTCATCAGAGAGTATCCCATCTTTATTTATGTCATATTTATCGACGGATGCCCGGACACAAGCATCTGGGAATGTTTTCTCATCAATCTTTACGGATGCTGCATCTACATGGTTACCGGCACCAAACAAAATTCCTGCCGCCAACAATGCGCTTGCCAAAAACCATTTTACGTTTCTCATATATATCACCCTCTCTTTCATCTCTTAATGAGCTTTGCTCCAGCTTTCTTAGTTGTTTTTTTCAGTTTCTGAACAAGTTTTTTGTTCATCTTTTTGCTGATAACAATCTTTGTCTTGCGAAGCTTTCCTGTGATCTTTACGCTCTTTAACTTCTTATTTTTACTCAGATTGATTTGTCCGATTGCTTTTTGTGTCGTATCGGTAAGCTGCAGCTGCTTTAATTTTTTGCAGCCTGTTACATTTACTTTTTGGATGTTAGCTGTTGTAATGTCCAAACGCTTTGCGTTCGGAAAACATTTTCCAAGCGGCTTGCTCTTAGCCGCAAATTTACCATTAATGCAAACACGTTTGACCTTTGGCGCACTGACGGTACATTCCAGACTGCCATCTTCATCATCCAATAAGACATCTACACTTTCCAGCGTTTTAGATGTGCCGGTCAACTTCACTTTCTGTCCACCATACGAACGTATCACTAATTCCTTTACCTTTGGAAAACATTGAAAGAAATTATCCGCTCTAAAATTCCAATCTCCCTGCACTCTTCCTCCGATATTGTACCTGAGATCCAGCGTTACTGATGTGATATTCGAAAAGTTCTGCATACCGCTAAAATCAACCGCCTGCCCTCCATCTAAGCCGTAACGAAAGAATGTCTTTCCCGTAACAACAAAATACGTAACACCTGCTTTTTCTGCCTCTGGCAAATAATATGTTGAATGTGCCGTGTCATACTCGCACATTTCCTGCACGTAATGGTAAACATACGGATCAGGAAATGTCTTCTCATTCAAGTTGATATTTGCCGCATCTGCTGTTCCTCCTGCAAAGCAGGCGATTCCTATCGCTGCTATTGTACTTAATATTAATTTTTTCCATTGGATCATAATGATCACTCCTTCCTGCTATTATGAAATTTTTTGTTTTCCTTATACCGCAACACAACGGTACAAGGGATATTACTTTTTGTCTTTGATATATTTAGTACATCAAATATTAATAACAAAATCAATAGTTTGAACGCAATCTTAAGAATTTTTAAGAATTGAAACAGCTCCTACCAATGTGATAATCTCTCCCATTTGTATTTCCTCCTTTCTTTTGTTGCCGATATCCTAGCACACTTTTTATGATTGCGAACAAAAAACTTTTGAACGGTCGTTTTTTGCCGGTGAACGGTCAATTTTGCAATTTTATCATTTCATACGTCTTGTTTTCTATTGCTTTTTGTATTACTTACTATTCCAAAAATCATGGAACAAAGTACTATAAACAAGGCAAAATTGATTTCTTTCACATAACATATCAAAGAATTCCACTTTAAGATTAGTGAGATGCTGTAAATTGCAACTATATATCTGCAAGTCTTTTGCTTTTCGATCTTTCTTTGCTCACCATCTAATGGTTTATTTATACTATCAACCGGAGATAACAGAATAATAATTGCAGATATCAGTGCCATGAACCACAAATTATCAAAGCTACCAGGAAGTCTCTCTGAGACAAATACTACAGTCAAATAGTATATTATAGATAATCCAAAACACATTTTGGCAGTGTTGGCATGCCAACCACCACCATGACTGCGCATCGGAATCACTATTCCTATAATTACTCTATCTTATATAATGACTTCATTTCACCAACTTATATTTAATATGATATTTCTTGGCATATTTGTGCGCATAACCTCCCTTCTTCACATATAAAGTAAGTTTTTTGCATCCACGAAAAGCTGTTTTGTCTATCTTTTTAACGGATTTAGGAATTGTTAGTTTACGAAGACTTTTGCAGTTACGAAAAGTATTTATTCCTATATAGATACATTTCTTAGGTATATTTACTTTCTGCAATTTTGCACAGTCTGCAAACATTCGAGCGTTTAATCTTGTTATACCATTATACAACTTCACAGTTTTCAAAGAACGACAACCACTGAACATTTCCTCATTTATTTTGTTTTTATTCATATATTTCCACGTTTTTGCATTCGGCAAAAATCCTTTACCTTGAATATATGCAGATTTCAGACTGGTACATCCCTTAAATAATGCATTTGTATACTGCACATTTGAAGACAGCTTTATATTCGTGAGTGCTCGTGCATTTTTAAATGCAGCCTGTGAATATATACACTTTCTATGATTCTTCACAAAATCCGGCAAATTTTTCATTCTTTTGCATAGATAAAATGCCTGTCGACCCAAAAATCGTACATTTTGTCCACCGGTCACTTCTGTTAAATTGGGATTTCCCCAAAATGCCTGTCGTCCGATATACTGAACATCTTTTCCTAAGTCAACTTTACGCAAATGAGACATTCCGGATAATGCAGAATCATCAATAATCTCGATTCCGTTGGGTACTATCAAATGTTCCCATTTCCTCCCTCTAACATAAAACAATTCCTTCACTGGCAAATTATAAAATACTTTGGGAACAATGAACTCTTTGGCAGAAGATGTATCCAACACCATTAGTCTAACTGCTGTCTTGTTACGTATTAATGAATATTCATAAATTCCATCCTTAATCCATTCGGATTCATTACTGGATGGCACTGCATAATCCACAATACTAGGTTCATATCTTCCTACGTCATCTCTTGCTCCTGCCTTCTGTCCCATACAGCCAATTCCCATCAGCAGACTTATTGCGAATAATATACACTTTTTAAAACTTAAATTCATAACTTATCCTCCAATCTTAACCAAAGATTACTAGCTAAAATTCCTTTGACTGTTCACTTGTTATTACAGTTTCTTGATTATTTCAATACAATCCCTTTGTCCCATATACTGGACTGCACTATTTCTCAACTACTTTTACGTGCCACTTCTTAGCAAACTTCTTGATCCATTTTTTGTCTGCTTTTCGAAGCTTTTTGTTGATGATGATCTTCTTTGTCGCACACTTTTTATGATCAAAATCACCATACCCAAACATACATCTCTTCACCGTTTTGTTGAGCGATGTCCATGCAGATATATCTAATATCTTGATTGGATATTCCAAAGTATATCCAACATACTCCTTATATACTCCTTTTGCATCCGGATCATTTTTAAACTCATCCAGATTTTTATAATAATTCGTTTCCACCAGATCGCAGCAATCATGCCATCCCTTTGTGGAAACCTTTGGATACACAACCTTTCCTGTCTTTTTACTATTCAAGGTCATATAATGCAGTCTTTTATTCGACCGCAGATTTACGGTTCCAACCTTAGTGCATTTGATTGATAATGTGTATAATTTAGGACATTTTGAAAAACTTAATTTCTTTAATGTTTTTCCCTGATACTGTATATGCTGCACTGAGCTGCTCTTAATTGTAGCTGCCTGTTTCGAGCCGAGATTAATCATTCCAATTTCTTTCAGTTTTTTGCATTTATCAACAGTCAATTTTCTGATCCGGTCACCTACAAACAAACGCTTCAGATTTTTGGCTGCCGTGGCATCCAATGTTCTTATTCCGGTGCCGTATAAATGCAGCTCCAACAAAGAGCGAATACCCTGTTTCGTTTTGGTATCTTTTAATTTCACAGTCTTCAACGAAGCCACGCCACAGGCATAAACACGTTTGAGCTTTTTCATCTTGGACAGATCTAACAATTGATATTTTGGCTTGGTCTGCTTATGATTTATTTCTTCCCAAAAATAAGTATTTTGCAATGTTCCCAGCCATAATTCTGTCAACGTGTTTTTCAACGGGCTTACATCAATCTTTTTCAGCGGACAATTGATCACATATAATTTGCTCAATGGTGATGTCGCCAATGGTTGAAAGTTCAAAGAATTCACTCCACAATCTTTTAAACTAAGTACCTTCAACTTACACGTTTTGAGTGGCGAAAGATCCATTGATCTGCAAGCAGCTCGTTCAACGCTCAAACTATAAATCGGGTTATTCTTTAACGGTGAAAAGTTCAAAGACGTAATCGCTTTTCCTGACAAGTACAATGTTTGCAAACCTTTGAACCCAGCTAACGTATTGTTGCCTCCAATATTAGTCTCTCCTAATATCACTTCTGATGCATCCGGGAAATATTGACCATAGGATTTCTTAGTATCCGTAAATTTCCCACATATTTCCACATTTTGCGCATTCGGTGCATACAAAGAGTAATCCAGTTTTCCATTTTGCAAAGCATAAAGGGAAATTTTCCTTGCATTTACAGCGGTTCCTTTTAACGATATTGTCTGATTACCATACCAATAAATTGAAATTCTCTGTGCATTTGGAAAACACTGCGTCAAATTGTCAGCGCGATAATTCCAGTATTTGTACGAGTTATTCTTTGCCTTATATCGCAAATCCAAATAGATCGAATTGATGTCTGTGAAATTTTGCATGCCCTCAAAGTCAACACAATGACCTTCTGTATAGTGCTGAGCAAGCGCCGAATCAAAGTCGATCCCTGTCACCTTGTCTCTTTCCTGATCGGACAAAACTCCATCT
>ERZ838516.1403-NODE-1403-length-31325-cov-3.765846_pt1 | contig 31325 bp, 24 predicted proteins | sample MGYA00519910_ERZ838516 | MGnify/ENA primary metagenome ERZ838516 (study PRJEB31850, sample SAMEA3708837) | human gut metagenome | biome: human gut; feature: human-associated habitat; material: faeces | place: China | collected 2014 ... | reverse complement strand
ATTCCGTTAAATGATTCAGGAGTAATACCTGAACAAGCATTTGAAGTTGTAAATACCGTTACTGAAAATATGAATACAGTATTGTCGCAACTTATTCCGAATTTAACTATAGGAATAAAAGTAATCGGCACTCAAACAATGAAAAATGGCGAAACCGGTTATGTAATTGAATTAATTTCAAGAAAAAACAAAAAAGAAATTGCATTGCGTTATGAGTCGGAAGGAATAAAAAAGATTGTATCTATATTACAACTTCTTATAGTTGTATATAACAATGATTCGATAACGGTTGCAATAGATGAATTGGATTCGGGGATTTTTGAGTATTTATTGGGTGAGATTTTAAGGATAATTTCTGAAAAAGGAAAGGGTCAACTTATATTCACATCTCATAATTTACGGCCTTTAGAAACTATAGATAAGGGATTCATAGCGTTTACAACAACGAATGTCAATAACAGATATATACGATTCAGTAATGTGAAAAATAATAATAATCTTAGAGATTTTTATTACAGAGATATTATGTTGGGTGAACAAGATGAACCAGTTTATGAAACTACAAATAACTATGAGATAGCACTTGCATTTAGAGAGGCCGGTGATATTAGTGGCTCGTAAGAAAATCGTTTTTGTAATAGTTGAAGGACCTTCTGATGATGAAGTTATTTGCACAATGCTTAGTAGGATATTAGATAAGAATGAAGTGTATGTAAAAATAATTCATGGTGATATAACAACTCAAAATGGTGTGACAAATTCAAATATACTTGCAAAAATAGGCGCTATGGTTCAAAGTTATGCCAAAAACAACCATTTTAAAAAATCTGATTTTAAAGAGGTCATTCATATTGTAGATATGGACGGTGCATATATAGGTGACGAACACATATTAGAGGATAAAGATGAGGTTAACCCTATTTATAGTTTAGTCAATATAAAGACTGATGATAAAAGTAAAATAATCAACAGAAATATACAAAAATCCAACATATTAGATAAATTATCATGTTGCAAAACTGTATGGAGTACAATCCCTTATTCATGCTACTATATGTCATGTAATTTAGATCATGTATTTTATAATAAGATGAATAGCAGTGATGAAGATAAAGAAAGAGATGCTATTAGATTTGTGAAAGAATATAAAGATAAGATAGATGAATTTATAACTTTTGTAACGAAATCTGATTTTTCTGTTGTTAATGGATACCGTGAATCGTGGGAATACAAAAAACAAGATTTGCATTCCTTAGAGAGAAATACAAATTTTGGACTGTATTTTTTGCGTGATAATGAATGTTTGGATAAATAATATTAAAGTGATGAACGAATGAGAAAGAATAACAAATTGTTACAGATAAAAGAAATATTGTAAATTTTTTGATGACATTAAAGAATGAAATGCTTTATGAGCCCTTGTGGATAGATTTAATGATGAACGATTTCATAAATGAGATTAGTAGTATAATACAAAATGTGGGCTATATGAGCCCGGTAGAGTACAGACATAATCCTGGATTAACATTATAAAATAATCCAAGAATATGTCCACAACCTCGACTCATTTACAACTCTAAACTAATTGATATTTTATTTTATGATTACGAGCGTATTCTTCTGTATAGCTTCCCATACTGCATTGTATTAAGAATTTATCGTGCATTTCAGCAAAAGCATTTTCACCTATGTTTGTTATAGAGTCAGGAATTGTCATATCAAGAATTTTATAACACTTTTTAAATGCTTCATTTCCAATAGATTCAATTCCGTCTTCTAATTTAACTTTTGTGAGATTATTACAGTTAGCAAAGCAGCTATCTGGAATACGAGCAATAGTTTTAGGGATCGTCAGTTCTACAATGTTGTTGCAATCGGAAAATGCTCCTTCATCAAGAAAATAAAGAGAGCTGGGAAAGGTTATTTGTTTTAAGCCTGTTCGTGCAAATGCGTATTTTCCTATTTGCTGTAAGTTCATTGGCAACATTAAAGTTGACAGATTATTACACCCATCAAAAGCATAATCTGAAATTTCTTTTAAGGTTATAGGCATAATAACTTGTGAAAGATTCAAACATTTTTGAAATGCTTGCTTGCCAATTACTATATATCCGTCTGTTATAATTGCTTCTTTTAGAGTGGAGTCAGCAAAAGCGGATTCGCCTATTTCTGTAACTTTTTTTCCGTTGTATTTGTTTTGAAAAATTACTGTATTATTATTTTTCCCATTAAAAGAAACTACTATATATGAGTCATTAATTTCTGATTTACCATAAGTGAATAAATCCGTATATACAAAGGATCCTTGTTTTTCATTTGTAATTGCAGGAGCGGAAGTAGTATTATAATCCACAGGTTTTATTTCACAATTTTTTCCTAATACATTTTTTCCATAGTCAATACACCAAGTAGCAACTGCCCAATCCGCATTTTTTCTATTAATACCGTATTCATTCATAAGTCTTTTTACGAATCGAAAAGCAAAAGCATTACTAATTCTAACAGTATTTTGTAGTTCTTCGTGTATTTTCATGTCGTATAAGATTAAAAGAAGATTGGCTTGCATCGGCTCATTTGGAAAAGAATCTTTAACTAGACCATAGAATACTTTTTTGTTATATATTTTGTCATGGTACGAACTGAAAAACTGTGTTAATATATTGTCGAGCACAAAAATCCACCTCTCGTTTTTTTATTAATCAACACCTAATGCTTTGAATACAGCTTCCTGTGGTGTTGTATAGAATATAAGGTTAAATGCTCCAACCAAGTCAGACGGAACAGAGCCTATATCCTGTGCAGAAGTAATAGGCAATAAAACCTTTTTAGCACCGCTGTCCAAGCAAACCTGAAGAACATTTGACAAATCTTCTGCTTTTAATATTGTACCACTTATACTAATATCGCCTAAGATAGCAATGCTACTTAATGTAGGTTTGTTGAGAGCAGCAGAACAAATTGCAATTAATGTAGGTAATGTCATATATTTAGACATACCAACTCCGTTAAGATCTTGATAGTTTATAATATAGTCTTTTGTTGTGGTGCTTATAGCACCACTAATTGAAGCACTGTTAGCTTTTAAATAATCAAATGCTGTCTTTGTAGCTTCTTTAACTTCTCTGTCTGTCCCAATACCTGTACGCTCAAATTTGCCATTTCCAGGCAATACTTGTGTTTCGAGCCTGAATACACCAATCATACCGCCTTTTCCTCTGGAAACAGTATAAATCTGTCCTGGATGGCTCATTCCTTCAGGAATCAGTTTGCCGCCACCTTGCTCAGGTACGCCAACATAATATTCTTCAAATGTTTCGTTATCTATGTATGAGAAATTTACATCGTAGAACTCCATACCGCCAATTTTTTTTAGCTGTTCTTTAACTCTACGCCTCATTTCTAAAGAAATCTTTACAATTTCCTCGATTTCTTCTTTTGTGAATACTCCATCAGGATATAATAGCTTTGTGAATCCCGAAATCATTTTTCTGACAGCGATAGTATCACGCTGATTTAAGTTACTTCCAAATTTAAAGTATTTATCGCAAGCATCGCCATAAGGTTTTTTTCTCATTTCACGGAGATATTCAGATAGATAGTCAGTGATAAAGCCATAATCATCAGTAAAGAAGTCTGGACGATATTTAGGAATTTCCCAGCCGGGAATATAGCAATGTATGCGGTCAAGGAAAGCTGTATCATAAGCTATAGCATCAGGAAACGGCTCAAAAAGATGTGATGTTTTAAGAAGCACATCAACATCGTGATTTATGTTACCAACGAAAACCATAGAAGCTGATGCTGCCTTTTCTTCTTTACCACGAGCGAATGACCCTGAAGCCATATAGTCTTTCATTATCTGCACGCCATCTTTATCTTTAAAGGTAATTCCAGCAACTTCGTCAAATGCAACACAATCCCATAAACCAACCAAGCCGATCTGTTTGCTAGCCATATTGTAGAACAAATTAGCAACAGTAGTTTGACCCCCTGAAACAAGAACACTATTAGGCGATATTTCTTTGTAAATATGAGATTTACCAGTGCTGCGAGGTCCAAGTTCACAAAGATTAAAGTTGTTCTCTACAAGTGGTATCATACGGGCAAGAAGCAACCATTTTTCTCTGTACTTAAATTTGTCAGGCTCCATACCTGTAGAACGGAGCATAATATCCATCCATTCGTCTTTCGTAAATGCTTTCCTGCCGTTTTTGATTTCGTCAAGGTCTATGTGAGGCATCTGTATAGGTGTGAGCTTGCGAACATGAATTGGTGTAGTGTTCTTTTTATCTTCTTCAATAAATTCATATTCAAGCTGCATTATACACCAAATACCACCACAAAGAAGTCTATCATACTTTTGCACATAATTAGGGTGGATAGGTATTTCCTTTATTCCCAAATTTGAGAACTCGGCTTCATATCTATCATCTTTGATATTTAAATGAGCTGTTATTCGATCTATTACTGTATAAGCTCCACGTTCTCTCAAAATAGAGAGTATTTTTTGTGCTTCATCAGGACGAACATAGTTGTCTGACAAGATGCGTTTCACATTATTTACGCCTTCTTCAATAATAACAGGGTCATCAGAATTGCAATATTGACCAAGCAAATATTCAAGTACATATATAGGAACATTTGCACCTTCTTTAATTGATTTTGTTAAATCTTTTCTTACAATCCTGCCATCAAAGTGTTGACGAAGCTTTTTATTAATGTTTTCTGTAACGCTTAAGTCTTCAGTGGAATCATTGTCGGCAGTATATTCTTCATTACGTTCGTTGTTTGCAAAATCTTCCATAATCTATTCCTCCGTGAAAAATTTATTTTTTTTAGTGCCAATTAAGTTCTTTCCCGATTCTGTCTGCTATTGTATATCCAATAACTGCCCCCAAGTAATAAGGGGTTTTTGTAAAAATTCCTGTTAAAGCAATAATAGTTACTACAGAAGTTCCTGTCCATATAGGGTATTGTTTATTTTTATTCTTTTGGAATATGTGCAGTAAATATTGTATTATCAGCGTTAAGATGAAAAAAACTATACCATAAACAAAATAATTCATAAAAGTACCTCCGTATTAGAAACCAAAATCATCGGCAAAAGCTATATCCATAATAATTTCTCGTCTTAATACTTCAATATCATTTTTGTCATCATAAGCCACAAGATAATATTTGTGCGATTTGTTATATTGCTTGTTCTTAAATGAGAATTTCAACCTGAATACACGTTTTGTAGCATCGGTATCTTTTTTGTCAGCAACATAGATGTTCTCATTAGAAATTTTTTCGTTATCCTCTGATATAAAAAAGATACGATAAGTAGTTTTTTTCACAAGTTCGCCTATAGGCTCTGTCTGTATAAAGTCAAGAGTTGTTATAAGATTTGTAATCTTATTGGTTAGGCTGACAAGAGAAATCTGTGCAGTAGTTGTTTCTTTTGTTCCTCTTTCAAATTTAACATCAATTACAGGAATGATAAGTTCATGCGGTGATGAGCCACCGTGTACAAAGTTTTGACCGCTACCCGGAGCTTTAAATATATCAGTTCCCAAAGGATATGATACAAACATATCCTTATTGTTTGTACTTGCAAGAGGAATCGAGAGAACACCACTTGAACCAAGCGAATTTTCTGAAACTGCATATCGCTGACCGTATTTGCCTGATGATAACATACTATCGCTGATCTTATCACTTTCACTTAATTTATCACGTTTGTAGATAAATCCGTGGTCAGCTGTAATAATAAAGCGGCAGGTATTAGCCTGTGATGAAATTTTACGCATAAGGCTATGAATTTCCTCGATAGCTTCTTCACAAGCAATAAAAACTTCATTTTCGGTATTTAATCTATCTCCACGAGCATCTATTTGATTGTGGAAAATATAGACAACCTCTTGATTTGTAAAAATTTCTCGCAACTCATCTCGTTTCATATTGCGAATAGCATCAAACCATACACATTTACTATTAGGTTTGTATTCTTTCAAGATGACTTCTCTTTGCTCGGTTGAAGTGGTAGGTTTCCCATCAACCAACACATCAAAGTTTTCGTTATATTCTATTGTCTTGTGTGGTAGAAGTGCAGCCATACCAAGTGCAGTATATGATGGCAAAACACCTTGCATTGCTGATATTTCTGCGGTGCATTTTTCATCATAAGACAGTTTTTCAAATAATGTTTTAGCAACATCGTATCTTAAAGCATCAGAAACAATAACCGCTGTGCGTTCTTTGTTGTTTTTTACTTTGTAAGAGAAGAAGTCTGTCTGTGAACGAAGGCTTGTTTTTCCTTGTGCCTCCGCAAATTCTGTATTCCAATTTACAGTGATTTTATTTAAGTAATCATTAGTATAAATGTTTTCTACAAGTTCACGAAGTTTTTCAAATTTAGTTACATCTTCGATACTGTCATAATAATAGTAGAAGTATCTGTAGTGTGTATCAACTTTATAGAATCGCTCTGTATATGCTTTGATTATATTATCAATTTCGCTTTGTGGCTGATAAAAGCTGTTAGAGATAATATAAAAGGCATTTTCAATAACAAAATATTCATTTTTGTATTTGTTTCCAAAATGTTTTTTTCTTCGATCAGCACAAAGTTCAGGGATTGATTTGCCGTTAAGTTTTGCACCAATATCTTCAAGTTCAAGTTTTTCAATGAACCATTTAACAAGGAGTTCGTCGACTCCGGCAAAAATGCAACAATCAGTAATTGCATCAATATCAAATTCAGCTAAATATTTTTTACAGTTTATTGCATTGTATGTTATGTCTGAAATCTCATCGAAAAGAGAACTGTACAGATAGCTGTTCATTAGATTATCCATAAATGCGATAATATTTCCCGACTTGTACGAAACAAATGGTTTCCAAGCCTGTGGTATATCGGTATGAATACTCTTTGAAGCATAGGTAACAAACATAGTAATGATGAGCTTTTCAAGCGTAGGCTTTGAGTCATTGTAACCGAAAGCTAAATCAGCCTGTTGCCAAAAAACAGTAAGTAAATCATACTTTTCAAATTCGGCAAGGTATTTATTATCAACCAATCCGTCACTTGTTAAAATCGAACGCAAAACCTCCTCGAATGAGGCGGTTTTATTCTTGCAAAGCACACTCATCAAAGCGACTTCAATCGTGCCTCTGTTGAAGTTCTCAATTTCCAAATCATAAAACTTCTGTGTTCTCTCTTTATTCGCAAAGAACTTAATATAATGCTGAATAACCGGCTTGTATCTTTCGTTAATGCCCAAATCAAGTGCGATGAGAGATGCACGGTCGGCGAAAAATTCTTTGGAATATCTGATAGTATCAGCAAGATGATTATTTCTTATGTCCGGTTTTGCAAACGGTGCGTATACAAGATAATTTGTAGTTGTGTCCTCGCGTTCCAAAAAATATTTGATGTAGAACTGGTTGTCCGGCTCAAGATGTAGAACCTTTGCGTTTTCCAACTGTATACTGTCAATATCTTCCTCAAACTCTGCATTAGCGTCATACCAAAACACAAGTTTACGGACATCACTTGCAAACTCGCTATTTAATTTATCTGTAATTTGTTTTAAATTTAGTTCTGCCATAAGCATCCTCTATTATTCTTCAATTTCTTTCTGAATTTCCTCTATTGTTCTTGCATTGACATATCATTCCTCATATCTTCGCTAAAATTTGCATTTTCTCTCCGTCGACAGTCTGTACTTTTTCGTAGTTGACCTTAACTCCGTCGTCAAGGTCGATGTCAATACGAGAAAGAGCCAAGTGAGCAATTTTAGCATCGTAGTCTTTAATTTCTTTTATCTGTTTCTGGAGCTTTTCTTTACGCTTTGTAGCATTGGAAATTTCTTTATTATCGTGGCTATTGTCGATAATTTCCTGCATACGCTCTATTTCTTTTTCGTACACACGCTGCATACGGTGCAGATATTCAACACGCATATTACCTGTTGTATCGGCATTCCAACGGTGCATATAAACAAGTGCCTTAAAGCCGTTTTGTTTACCACTGTCAAAGAGCCAGTAAATCGGACGTTTCTGATAAGTCTTGATATGGTCTTTGATAAAGCCATTAAGGAAGTAGTTTCTGATTACTTCACGGTTTGTCTTGCCTTTGTTACCAAGAGCATTTGCAATAAAATCAAGGTTTTCTTCAAGCGTATCTTCGCCATATACCTTTTTTAGCCAAGCACAGAATAAGCCAACAATATCATCTTCAAAATATTCTTCATCTGTAATTGGAATACAGTTATCCTCATCGGGAATAAAGGTCTGATACTTACTGTCGTCCCATTCTCCTCCGGCATAGGCGAGTCCGTCAATATCAAGTGAATAACGACCAAGCATACAGCCGACCGCATAAGAAATCAAACTCTTAATATCTCTCTGCAAATCCGCTTTGCGTACGGTAACATCTTTATCTTCAACTTCAGGTGTCAATTCATCTTGCAATTCGTAGATGTCAATAAATATTCGGTTTAGTTCTTCTTCATTTGCTTTAAGCTGATTGAATCGACTGTCGCATTCGTTCTGCCACTGCTCAAATGCTCCTGCGATGGTGGGAATTTTTTGGAATAATGGATGATGTTGAAAATCCCATGAAGTTTCAAAGGAGTCCCAGTCAGATTTTGAAATATTGATATTGTTTTCCACTATGCTATTTATTACTAACTTTTCTCTTTCGTCTATAACTATAACTAAGTTACCCATATCACTTATTTGTTTGTTTAATGTTGGGTTTAAAACATTTAACGTAAACTGTGCCACAGTTGAGTTTAAAAATCCTAAACAATATTTTAATATTGAAATATTCTTATTGTAACAAATAGCTGCTGCGTCATCAAATAAAAAGCCACCTTTACAAAACCGTGATGAAAATGTCCCAGATGTAATTTTTGACCAAGTTAGTGCCTTTAAAAAATTATAGTTTGTATTTTGAGGTCTGGAAAGTAATTTTCCTTTATCGTCCCTAAAATTTCTAATTTCAAAGCCATTGTTTTTCCAATTTATGACATATTCGTTATTGCCATACCAACGATTAAATTCTCCACCTTTATTATGTGGATACCATTTTTCTATTTTTCGTTTTGACACTTCATTTGATGAGCAATCAAACGAAGTGTTGTTTATATTAACTTCAAACCATAATCTTAAAAATCTATTATTGTCTGATGTTACTAATCCCTTTCGTGTTTCACATATTTCACCAAGTCTAGTTCCCTTTTCAAAAGCCTCGATAAATTTATCACTCACCCAATACGCAATAGATGAGCCGGGGATTTTTGAGAAGTTTGACTGGTCGGCTTCATAGAAGTATCCACAATCTTTATTTGTAAGAGCTTCAAGAACTTTTTGCCTTTGTACTTCCATGTCGCCCTTGAAATCTTCAAGTCTGAAATATAAACCATGTTTATCGCACTTGCTATTTTTTAGTACAAAAGAAGCTATATCAACTGTTGCTTCTTTGAAAAACGCTCCTTTTGCCATTTGAATAAGTGTTGTAATATGCTTATTATTAATAATATATTTTCTCAAATTTTCATAAGTTTTTATAAACATCCACACATTTGGTGTCATAAAGGCAGAATAGCCTTCTGTTTTGCAGTAACCAAAGTTACGATACATAAACACACTAAACAAATCTCCTGAATATGCTTTATAATTATCAACAACAAATTTTTTGAGTTGCCCCTCTAATTTATTCATATATGGTGGATTTGTGCAGACGACGGCATATTTTTCGCTCATAATCTCCGCCTGTTTAGCAAGTTGAATCATTTTAGGCAGAGTATCATTTATCCAAGCTGTTGTAGAAATTTCTATCTGATATGTAATATTTTCAACACTTTTTAAATATTCAATAAAGCTCGCATAATCTCGTGCTTCAACAGTCTGCAAAGTACCGATTTCTTGTGCATCTCTATATACATCGACTAAATATTCGCCTATTTTATTCTGCTCGCTATCGTTTGTCAAATCGTCGCAGATAAACTTATCGATAGAATTACTTTCTTCAACAACAGAAAGATTATTAGAAATACCTTTTGTCAATGCACGACGGTTATAACTGCGTGCTTTCATCATTATAGCAAAATAAGCAAGCTGATATGCACGTTTATCAATATCCATACCGTAAAGGTTATTCTGAACGATATTCAAAGCAGCATCTCTGTCGGAATATCCACATTCACGGTAGATTTCCATAAGTACATCAAAAGCATATACGAGTATATGACCGCTACCCATACAAGGGTCAAAGAATGTTATATCGGTTGGATATATTTTTTCATCAATATAGTTGATTTTTCCGTCTTTTGGAGTGACAAAGAAATCAAGTTTTTCAGCTAACTTACATTGAGGGTTTCTTTCTATCCAATATCTGCCGAGAGAGTTATCAACCATATAACGAACAACCCAATCTGTGGTAAACAACTGAGTAGCCGCTGGAATATCCTCCTTTTTTATTGTTTTTCCGTGTAAAGGGTCAATTACTTCTTCGTGCTTCTTTGAAATATAGTATTGGTACATCCAACCAATAATCTCAACCTGTCCTTCTTTTTCAACATTAAAATCATCTTCATCTATATCGTGAACAAGATGATGTACAATTCCGTCTTTATCTGTAAACGAGATTGTTAAAAGCAATTCGGAATAGTCATCTGTTTTTTCAAACAGTTCCGGCAAAACTTCGTGGAGCTTATTGCATTGCTTAATAAAGAGCATACGGAACAACTCATCCAGTTTGTTTTCGTCCTTTAATTGGATAACTCTATCCTGCTCAAAAGGTGTAAATTCTAAATCAGTATCAAAAGGAGTTGTTACAAAGTCAGGCTCGTTCTTTGCGGCATTTTCAGAAGAAAGCACACGAATCCCCGAAGGCAAATAGTCATTGATTTCCATAAAGCGAATAGCCACAAGTCTGTTGAACCAAGTGTATGCAACTTCTTCTACAATATATTCAAAGGCTTCTTTATATGATTTTGAGCCTTTTTCTTTTGCATTTATAGCGTCAACAAGGGCTTTGCGTTGTTGAATTTCGTTGCCTGAAACCTCTGCGTAATCTTTTGTGCCAATATCAAAGAATAGTAAGTCATTTGTTGAAATAGGAAGTGGCTCGGCAATACCACTATCTGTAATGCCAAGCATACTTGCTTTATATGTAATATCAGATATGAGTTTTTCTCTCGCCCATACCGCAAAATTTTTTATCGCTGTTTTGTTCATTTCGTCCTCCATGAATGGATTGGTTAATCTGTTTTTTTAAAATTCAATATTAACTATTGTATCTGTTTCAAGTATTTTTATTAGTTTTTTCTCAAGCTCATCAACATATCGTTTTACATCAGCTTCAGTTTCAAGCTGCCAAGATGCTGCGTTGTTGATTGTCTTAATACTTACGGTTTTCTTTCTCTTAACCTTTGGAGTTGGAGCAACCGGTGCATTTTTTTCGTCCCCGTCATTATCGGTTTCAGCAACTGGTTGTGGTTGCTCTGATGCAATAATAATAGCCTCCTCTTTATCAATCTCATTTAAACAACGTACCTTGAGGGCATCTGCCTCGACCTTGATATTCTGTAGAGTTGCAACATTATTACAACGAGATGCTTTGTCGCTGATTTCTTGGAACAGGTTAACATATTTGCTCGATAATTTATCATGGCATTTTTTGTCATTCAATTCTTCAAAAACACGTTTTCTCGCTTCTTGAATGGCATTCTCAATCGGTTTTTGCAATTCTAAAATAAGTCCGCTATAAAGTTCTATAAACTCATTACACAAATCAGGCAGTTTATAAATTTCGGAATAAGGCATTCTGTTTTTGAGAATTGTGTTGATACTTGCAACAACTGATTCTATATCGCTATTTACAATGAAAGTCTTACTATCATCGTAAATTATCATTAATTTGAGTGACTTATCAAATATATCCTTCTGTTCGCCAGCAAAGAACTTCTTGACAGGTTCATAATCCTCTGCAAAATCAAGGAAATCATCTTTTTTATGGTCGATTTCCGCAAAGAACTCATTTGAGTATTTCATTTGCAAAACCTCTGCCATTAATTTTTTGCCGGAAGCAATAAAATGTTTGCCTGGATATGCAGGTTGATTATTGTAATAAATATCTAACTTTTCAAGGTCATTCTTCAAGTTGTTGGTATAGCCAAGGAAACTTTTCATAATAGCGTCATCATCATCGCTTACTGAAGTTATATTAAAGAGTTCCTTCATTACTTCACGGACTGATTTCTTCTGCTTCTCATTTGCCTTAACACGCGTTTCGGTCATCAGTTTTTCGTTAAACTCTTTTCGTGTCAGATAGCGAATAATTTCCTCCGGCGTATTAGATAAGAGGGTTACTGTTTCGTTATTTACAAACAAGGAAATTTTGCCTTCTTTGAATAGCTTTGCAACAAGCCACTGTACATCTGCTTCCACAAATCCGTAAGGAGCTTTTAAGAAACGCTCTAAGATTGACTTCATAGAAGTTTTCATATGTCTTTGGGTGTTGAGCAAGATATAGTCATTTACATCGTTGAGTGCCAATTCATTTATTACTTTTTTTGTGCCGTCAATATTGATTTGCTGATTGTTATTTTTAAACAATATGCGTATGTCATTTTCGCTCATTGCTGTATCTATGTATGACAGTTTATGATAAACGGTTGACACCAATTTACCGAGTGCCTCATTTATCTTTGATGTAATTTCTTTTGCGTTACTTTGGAGTTTATCGCCATTCACATATATTTCTGCATTTTTAAGGCTTTCGGAAAGAAACAGCCTTGCCGCAGCATTTCTTTCACGCATTTCGACTTTCTTTGCTTCCGTAATCTTTTCGAATTGAGTTACCTCATTTTTTGCATCATAACGAATAAACTTCTCTATCTTCTTGACAGAACTGATTTCGTCAAGAAACGCTCTGTCATCTGGCAGAACCACAAGTACACAGTTTGATTGGCCTGACAATATTCTCATTATGTGTTCTTCAGCTCTTTCATCGCTATTTGGTGTGAGGATTTTAAGTGTAATATCATTATGCTGATTTGCTTTATATGGTTTGTCGTCCACTACCTTATTGAATGCAAAAGCATATCTTCCGTTAAAATCAGGATGACGGTACTTATTTTCGGCGTAAAGATCGTCAAAAATCATTTCAGAAACTTTGGCAGTTACTTCACTGGAATCAACATTCTGTGCTTCAATCGCCCTGTTGATTTCTTGTTCTTCATCGGTAAGGAATACATAAATATCACCATTTTTCTGAACCAAAGTCTGACGAATCAACTGTTTTAATGCGTCCTCGACTTTCTGTGTAAGTGCCATACGGTCGTCGTTTACATGCGATACCATAAGGCTTGTAATATTCTCTATATTCGCCTTAATTTCTTTGACGTATTTGATCATAAAGAGTGTTTTAAGCACGTTTACATTAAAGCATTCTTTTTCGTGATTCGGATTAAGATAATTATTATCTAAAGCACGGGAAATTACACCCTTATGTGAGTGGTCTAAGAATTGCTCAAGAGCGTCATAAAACATATTAAACGGTACAAGTGTCCCCGGTTCGTCGTTCATTACTTTAACGGCAGACTCTTTGAAAAGTGCTATCATTGAACGCTCTCCCTCTGCAAGGTGCTTTCCTGATGCACCGTGTGTACGAATAGAAGTAAGAACACTTCCAAGTAAGTTAAATTGATATGGTATAAACGGATAAATATCCGCAAAATTTTCTCTGCCGGAATATAACTTTTTTTCAATTCCGTCGTTAAAAAGAATAAGATTCTTAATCACAGTTGCCTTATCATCATAAAGGAGGGTAAGCGTCTGTTTTCCTGCATCGTTTTTCTCAAGGATTCTCTTTTTGATTACTTCATCAACATTTGCGGAAGAAAGAGAAAGACGTGTGTCAAAACGACCTTGAATCTTTGAAAAGTCGTTACCTTTTGTCTTTGTTATGGAATCAATATCTTGCTGACTCGTGACAATTATCCAAGCTTTACCGCCGCAGGCTGTTCCTAAATCTTCCGTTGCGGTCTGAAGGTTAAGCATAAGTTTTGAGTCATCTCCTATATACTGACCGATTTCATCAATTAAAAATACGATATGATGATTGCTTTCTTTTTTATCAAGATATTTCTTTACGAGTTTTGCGAAATCCTCTGATTTATATTTGTAATCACCAGTTGCTTTTTCACACCAGTTCCTTGCAGCTTCGGTGCTCATAAAATTAATTTCATCAAGAACATCTACAACATCGTCCTGAATAAAGTCAAAATCACTGCGTGCTTCTTCCCAGGATGAGCCGAAGTTGTTTTCAAACCTCTCCTTGAATAAGTCATACTTACCTTCTTCTGATAATTTACGTTCCAAATCAGCAAGGAATGGATTAGAACCGCTAAATCCTTGCATCTCATTGAATACATTTTGCAATACCGAAAAGATAGCTTCTTTTGACTGTTTACCGCTTACTTCACTTTTAGAGTCTATATTAAAAAGCACAACATCAGTTGGTACGGTAGCCGCAAGACGCATATCTGCCAGTACCATCGGATCAGAAATCTTATTATCATCAATGAAATAATCAAGAGCTTTCTTGTCACCTACTTCTCTGTTCGCAAGAAGATAAGATAAGATTTTCAAAAAGTGAGATTTACCACTGCCAAAGAAGCCGGAAATCCAAACACCCATTTTATCCGTATTTTCATTAATTCCTTTCTTATAACTTGCAAAGAAATCAGAGAAATGCTTTTGAAGTTCTCTTGTAACCACATATTCTTCAAGTTCTTGTTTAATATTCGCATCGTCATCCTGACCTACTTTAATTACACCTTTAATATCTCTGTCAATAGGCTTTGAAAATATATTTTTGATAATCATAATTCTTCTCCTCTCAATCTACGAGTTTAAATGCTCTGTAATAATTGTCGTCTTTTATTTCTCCAAAAAGTACAAGTTCCTGCCCGTCGTAATTGCCGGGATAAAACATAACAACCGGAACAGTGTCAATCATCTGATGTAAATTATTCAGCACTGAGTGTGACCTCAATATTGGATAACACTTTCCGATACCTATTATGAACACAACCGATTTTTCCGGTGTGTTTTCTTTGATATAATTTATGAGCAAGCTGTCTGATGATGTTATCTTGAGCATATTACTGATTGATTTTGATACTCTGTCAAATCCTCTCTTCTTTTCAAAGTCGTAACATTTCTCTAAGTATCCCTTTTTTTTGAGAATATCAATCATTATGTCATATAAGTCAAAAACAACAATTTTAAAATCATCATTAGAGTTTTCACTTTTCTTTTTTATATATTCAATTCTTTCTCTGATATACAGTTCTTTTTCAGCAGGGTAATCAAAAATATAATATCCGACTTCATTTCCTAAGCCCTTATTTTCTCTAAACGAGGACTTTTGTATCATTTCTTCGGCTTTGTCTAATCTTTCGTCAAGCGACATCATTTAATCCACTCCTGTAATTGATTTAATAATTGCACCGTATCCGCGAGAGCTAAGATAACGTTCTAATGTAGTATCGAGAATAGGTGGTGTTATTGTTTTTTGCGTATCTAATATAGTAATTAAATTTGCATCCTTTAAATAGGTCATATATGTGCTGCGAAGTCTTTTCTTAGTTGTGTCTTTCCATATTCTAATTTCTTCGTGTTCTGTTTCTTTTTTTGAGAAGAATACCTTTAAATCTGTATCTTCAATATTCGGTATTCCAAGTATTACTTTTTCTCTGTATACTTCATACATAAATTCAAAGAACAATTTATCGCCTTTAAGTATGGTTATTAGGTTTATTATTTTTTGAGTATTCAAATCAGAGTTCAAAAATAAATTCATCATAGTTGTATCAAGCATTTTTGCCCTATTTAAGATGTAAGCACACATTCGTTTTGCTCTATATTCATTAGCTGTTCCAAAGAGATTTTTTTCTATGCATATTGATTTAATTTCTTCATATGATTTTCCGTTTGAAATCAGTTTTACAACTTTTTTTAATTCTGTAAACCAAAATGATTGCGATGTCAATCCGGCACTATATATATCGGGTATCATGTTTTCCTCCTTGAGCAGATATATTTTGACAATTATATTATCTCATAATAAGTGTACGATAAAATGGATTTTATTCAATGATTTCGTCATCTCCGATAACTTCCATAATATCGCCAATATCGCATTTAAGTATGCCACAAATTTTTACAAGAATAGAAAGTGCAATAAATTCATTTTTATTTAGTTTGGTAAGAGTGGAGGGGGCTATTGCAGCAGCCTTTCTTAAATCAGCTTTAGACATATCTTTTTCAACTAATTTTATCCATAGTTTTTTGTAACTTACTCGCACTATATTAACCTCCAAATGAAATTTGATAAAAAAGTATAAAATACTTTTTTATTATACCTAAAATATCTCTCAAAGTCAATAAAACCTGCTATTTTCTCGTAATATTATATTTTTTCTCATAAACATATAAAAACTGGATTTTTATATGTTGCATATTGACTATAAAACTGGATTTTTATTTTCGACTGTGATTTGAACAAGACGAGAGAAAGACTAATTAAGGGTACAGACTGCATACAATTTATATTACAGTTTAATCGAATAACAGAGTGAAAAAGTGAGAATAGTGAAAAGCTTAAGAAATTTAGCAACAAAAAATCTTAAAATTTACATAAATACTGGGTTTTTAAGATTTGCCTTTGGCAGGAGCGCAAGAACTAAAAACTTTGGACATGTGTTTTTGATACTTGTCTATTAAATTTATGGACAGATATACATAGTTTATTGTGTGATTATGCTATTATATCTATATGTAAATTAATGTTGAATTTTGCTAAAAGTGTTGAAATTACATTAACTTAATGGTATAATATATTTTAAATTATCGTAACTAATGAACAATTTCTTTAGGTATGAATATCCAATGTGAAGATTAGTTACTTAGAATTAAAAATATTGATGTATGATAATCAAATGTAGTGGACTAATTTGCTCAGAAAATACTTTAGATATGGACCACATAGTTGCGTGAAAGCAATGGGCAAAATCACTGCTAAATTAAAAGCTTATAAAATAATCTACATAAATGATATATAACACTAGCAATGAACAGAACGAATCAGAGTATTTCGTGCAATACTTTAGTAATACATATAACTTAATAAATTGGAATACAGGATTGGTGAGACAAAATGAATTTACAAGCGATAATTGAACGCAATCCGAGTGTACTTCTTTCAAGAAAGAAGACTCGCTCGTTGCTAAGTGATATATTCAATAATGATGTGGCAAAGGTTAATGTGCTTATGACAGCATTTGACATTGGCTTTATCGATTCTATTATGAATATATATCCTATGCCTGAAAAAGAGAAGACACGCTTGCGTAAAATAATGGTCATCCAGCATTCTATTGTGGACAACATGGCAACCTGGGCTATTGATACTTGGACATCGTGTTTTACTGCCCCTATTGTTGAAGCCATCATCGCTGCTGCAGAGGCGGAAAAAGAAACTGAGCCTGTTGTACTGCCGGATAATACTGAAGAGGAATCTTTCGAATTTGATGATTCGCTTGTAGTTAGAACTGATCTTGAGAACTACTATGTAAATCCGCAACTTGAAGAACGAGCTGACCGAATCTATGTTCCTTGTGGAATTGGAAACACAGATAGAGGCTTTTTTATTTATGGTATTCAAAGGACAACTCGTTGCAAAGCTAAGAACGGCAATGTCTTTGCCTTGGTGTACAATTACTTGATTCGAAACTCCGTTATCACAGACGATGATATTCCTAGATACGTCAGAAAAATTGAAAGTATCTATGATATTGATTACAGGAGTGTGTTTCGTCTAGCAATAGTTCTGCTTCAGCTAATCAGAAATGACTACATGAAGGAATATACACTTACTCTTGCTTACCGCGGTGAGAAAGAAAATCTCAAGTACGCTGTGGGGCTTATCAATCATTATGCGGCTATCTTTTCGAGATTGATTCACATTGACACAGTAGAACTTAATCTCAAGCTTTCGCCCAAAGGCATTCTTGTACAGTTGGATGGAACAGATGGTGTTATTGTGAGAAATAACACTGAACTGATGTCAAACTCCCGTGAAATCTGGTATGGCAGAAAAATTAATTACAAGCTGACAAAGTCTGATCTAAAAGATCTTGAATATCTCTTGAGTGAAGTTTCTCCTTTTGACAGTTTCAAAGAAGGTCAGTTTGAGGCTTTGTCAAAAATGCTTGCTAGCAAGAAACACAGTGTTTGTATTATGCCTACCGGAAGTGGTAAGTCTTTAATTTACTATATGGCTTCTATTTTACAACCGCTTCCTATATTTGTGGTTGCACCAACTGATATTCTGATTCAAGATCAGATTAGGAACCTCAAAACCATTCACAGAATGGATAACGTTGCTCATCTAAAACTTACCGGAGAGAACAGCTTTGATTACTACGATATTCATAACAGTTTGAATTACCTTACCCCGATGACACTGCAAAACCGCAATCTACTTGTTAAATTCAGATATATCAATGCGGGCAGAAGAAGATTAAGAAACAAGCCCGAGTATCAGATCGCTGAAGGAGCATTGGCTGCATATATCGTGCTGGACGAAATTCACTGTTTATCAAATTGGGGACATGATTTTAGACCTGAATACCAAATGCTTTCAAAGTTCCTGAATAAGTTGCTGGATCAGATTACTTTTTGGGGCTTTACGGCAACTGCAAACTATACAGTCGTTGACGATGTACAGAAGCAACTTGATATTCCTCAGGCAAACTTTTTTTCGCCAATATCATTTGAAAAATATAATGTGTCCTACGATTATCGCAAGTTTGGAAACATGGATGAGATGTATAACGCTGTTTGTGAGATTACCAAAGAGCTTGTTGCGAGAAATGAACGCACAATTATTTTTACCAAAACAGACGAAATCTCTCGTAAAGTGGCTGATGCAGTAGGCTATGAAGCAGATATTTTCACACTTGACAATCCTGATGCCTATCATCATTTTGTTGATGGATCGTGCAGAGTCCTTGTTGCCAATATGGATTTAGGAATCGGTATTAATCTTCCCAATGTTAGAAACATTATTCACTTTGGACTTCCTCTCTCAAAGAGTGAATATGTTCAGGAAATAGGACGAGCGGGACGAGCTAATGAAAAGTCTGTTTCCTATGTTCTTTATCTTGACAATTCACCAGAGAATATTCCTAAACAACTTCTAAAACGCACTACCAAGATAAATGATTTGCCAGCCCTTTTGAATGGGATAGAGAATGATTATGGTGACATATATCGAAAACTGACAAACAACTGTCCAACAAAGGACATTCTGTTTGAACGCTTAATTACCTTATATAACGAATTGAAAGAGAAAGACAGGGGACTCCATGTAATCTCCTATCAATTTTCTGAGTTGGATGACATAAAACAAGAACTATTCATGTTATATACTGTCGGTTATGTGAACGATTGGTACTCATATTGTGAGAGAAAAACTGCCGATGGTATTGACATTTTGATTGATGTCAGCTCTAGCAATACAGATGAATATCGTAGAAATCCTACTCTTATGCTTCGCCGAATGAAGAAGCGACTGCGTGATTATTTTGAGCTTCTTGGAAATGACAGAGAAGCGATTGCAAAAACGGACAGAGCTGCTACACCTGAAGAAGTAATACGGGTTTATGTGGATTGGTATTATCTCAAATATTTGTACCGTCACAATGAGCAATTTCTTGACATGTATGAGTTTATCTCAACAAACTTGGACTCGAATAATGAGACGGTGACAAGTGGTATCAAAGAACACTTCGTTCTACCGTTTATCAAGCTCAAAGATGATGAGGCGATATTTAGCGAGATGTCAGTTAAGGAGATATTTAACAAGGTCATTGCAGGTGTCAGCAGTAATACTCTAACGAACATCGAGAGACTGAACAGTAATAAATACTCATATCGATTTGACTTTTTACTGTTTTGCGGACATCTCAGAATGAACGGTGTATTTGAATCAGATCGCTTGGAACGTGTGATTAGCAATGCTCCTAAAGATGAAATTCCATTCATTTTCTCATCCATCGAAAGGATTTATGGCTTTTGCGAGATAGACGGACGAATTTCAATTCTTGGATTTGTAAGAAATAACGGAGCAGTGCATAAGATTGATTTTAATGAATTCTTACATAAAGTTTATAAAGACGGTCAAAAAGATTTGATTTACTACGGAATTATAGCAGAAAGAGTCAATAGCCATTTTACGGCTATTAGGAGGTAAAGGTATGTTTAACAACATAGATGAGCTTGAAAAAGAGATACAGGAGTTTCAAGATAATATCATTGCTTCAAATAAGTTGATTCAAACGTTGCAAGATGTTATCGAAGCTCTCAAAGGGCAGTCTAATGACTTCAAACGGTCAAGTACTAAGTTGGAGAGTGAACTTTCAACTCATTTAACAGAGTTAAAGAAACTGTCCGATGATACAGTAGTAAAAGTTGAAGCTGATTTAAAATCTAATGTCGAGGAAAACAGTGTTGCCTCAAGTAACACTATAAAATCTATTTTAAATCAGAATGTCGAGCAAATAAAGAAAATCAAAGCAGAACACGAAAAAACGGTTGCAGAAATTAAAGCAAGCCAAGCAGAACAGTTAAAAAAACTTGATGACACAGAAGCGAGATTAAACAGTGCTTCAGATGAACTCGAAAAGAAGTATGCAGATTTTCTTAATCGCTTAGAAACAACAAATGTCGATCAAATTTTTCAAAGTTGTGAGCAAATGAAAAAGTCTCTTGAAACCCAGTTGCTTTTTGTTGCTGGTGGAGTAGGCGTTGCAGTAATCCTTACGGTGATTTCTTTCTTCATCAAGTAAATCCCCAAAAAACGATTGAATAGAAGTAGATGAAAATTTTATAATTCAAACTTATATTGATATTTGAGATGGTAGATATTTGAAATATTTTTGCTGAAAATTAGGTAACAATTATTCTGTTTTGACAACTGAAATTGATTAATTTATTTTAAGGAAGTGATCAAATGGGTTTTTTTGATTTATTCCGGCAACCCAAAACTCCAATGGTAACATCTATTTTACCGGATATTGCAAAGAAAGAGATAATGAGAGGAAGATTACCTATTCTTAATACGAATAAGATTTTTCTCAAAAACGGAGAACAGTGCCACTATATTGACAAGGCCATATATGAAAAAAAGACAGTCAAAAAAAGATATGTGCGAAGAAATAATGGATACAGTATGCCGGGTTTGTTCAAAGGAACGAGAGTTCACATTGGTGGAGGTAATACTGATGTAGTCGATAATGTCCAATATGATACCTTCAAGGGTATTTTATATATTACTAATAAACGAATCATATTTGTTGGCGATGCCAACGGATTTGATAAAAGGATTGATGATCTTATAGCAATTACACCATACAGTAACGGCGTTGAACTTCAATTCAACAAAGAATCAGTTAAATTATTCGTGCCGGATGGAAGCATCCCTCACGCTGTATTACAACAAGTCAGATAAGGAGTTTACTTATGGATGGACAATTAAAAAAAGGAACTTTCCTGACATCTGAAAGTTCCGTAAAGTACAAGGTCGTGTCTATGCTTGGTGCAGGTGGGCAAGGCGAAGTTTACGATGTCGAATCCGAAGGAAAGCACTACGCTCTCAAGTGGTATTTCAAACACATGGCAACGGAAGAACAGAAATCAATTCTGGATAATATTGTAGCAAAAGGATCACCAGATGATTCATTCCTTTGGCCTCAAGATATTATTTTTGAGTCTTATGGGGAACCGTTTGGATACATCATGCCACTGAGACCCAAAAACTTTAAGAGTGTTGTGGACATGATGAAGCGACGAGCAGAGCCGTCTTTCTATTCTCTGTGTAAGGCTGCATATAACCTGACAAACGGCTATCAGAAGCTTCACGCAATGGGATATAGTTACCGTGACATTTCTTTCGGCAACTTGTTCTTTAATCCTGACAATGGCGATGTGCTGATTTGTGACAACGATAATGTTTCTGCAAACGGCATTGACAACAGCTCGGTCTATGGCACTCCGAGATTTATGGCACCGGAAATTGTAATTGGGAAGGCAAAGCCTTCTCGCAATACCGATCTCTATTCTCTCGCAGTCCTGCTGTTCTATATGTTTATGATGGGACATCCGCTTGAGGGTAAACTTGAAGCCAATATTAAGTGCATGGACATCCATGCAATGAACAAATTGTATGGAACCAATCCTGTATTTGTATTTGATCCTATCAACAAAACAAACCGACCGGTTAAAGGCTATCAGGATAATGTCCTCATTTATTGGGACTTATATCCACAAGAAATCCGAGATCTGTTTACCAAGTCTTTTACAGATGGACTTACTGCTCCTAACAAACGTGTTACTGAGAAAGAGTGGTTAAAGACATTCGCAAACTTGATTACAGGCATTGTCCCTTGTTCAAAGTGTGGGGCTGAAGTGTTCTTTGACGAAGACAAACGCATAAATGGCGTGGCTCATATTTGTTGGAATTGTCAATCAATAGTTCAGATGCCTGCATCTATTGTTATCGGAAAGTATAGAGTGCTTCTCTACAAGGATGCAAAGCTCTACGCACACCATATCTATAACGACTATGATATGGAAACTGTTGTCGGCACAGTGGTTCAGAATCCAAAGAATCCGAACTTGTGGGGACTCAGGAATGAGAGCAAAGAAAACTGGACTTACATAAAACCTGATGGTATGCAAGTGCCTATTGCTGTTGGCAAGAGTGCAACGATTGCAAAAGATGTTAGAATTAATTTTGGTAGTGTTACTGGTGAATTCAATTAATAAATTTTAGGAGGAAAAGAAAATGGCACAACCTTTGAAAAGACCTGGCGGTGAGCTCGCAAGCAGACCACTTCATTTTTTTTGGGTGGTAGACTGCTCGGGTTCAATGTACGGCGAAAAAATTGCTTCTGTAAACCATGCCATTCAGGAAACTATTCCTGAAATGAGAGATGCAGCAGCAGATAACCCCAATGCACAACTTCTTGTCAGAACTCTTAAGTTCTCTACCGGTGCATCGTGGGTGACTTCTAATCCGATAAATATTGAGGATTTTGCATGGGATGATCTGGATGCAGGTGGTGTTACTGATCTTGGCAAAGCCTTTGAACTACTTGCTGGTCAGCTTACAATTCCGCCTATGACCGACAGAGCATTGCCTCCTGTTATCGTTTTGCTTTCTGATGGTCAGCCTACCGATGACTATAAAAAATCCTTGGACGAGCTTCTACACCTTCCTTGGGGCAAGAAGGCGGTTCGCATTGCTATTTCAATAGGGCAAGATGCAGATGATGATGTTCTTCTGGATTTTACTGGTAACTGTGAGTTGATACTTCAGGCAAACAACCCTCAAGCGTTGGTTAAGATGATTAAGTGGGCTTCCACTGCTGCTTCTCTTGTGTCTGCTCCTGCAAGCAGGCCGAAAGACCTTGAGGATGTTCCTACACCTACTGGTGCTGCAAATGATACCAATGCACCTTTGGTTCTGGATATGAACAATATCCCTGATCCAATCGATATTGGTGCTGATGATGTTTGGTAATTCAAAAAACACAGAGAGGATAATTGCTATATGAAACGAATTGTTTTCGGAGAAAGTGTGCAAGGTGCCTCCCATAAAAGGGTTGAGATGGAATGTCAAGACAGTTACAAGAGGGTCGAATTTGACGATGGAACTGTTATTATGGCAGTAGCTGATGGACACGGAAGCAAGTCCTGCCCATACAGCAAAACTGGTTCCAAGATAGCGGTTAACGTTTTTTGTAAGGTCATGACTGACTTTTACAACAATTATGCTAATAATCTTGACATGCTGATGACCTATCTCAACCGAGAGGGTGATACAAAGGTTGCTCAAGCGGTAGATGATGAGTGGAAAAAACGCATTTTAGATGCACATCAAAAACATAAGCGTGAAGTCCCCAAAACCGATGATGGAGAAAAGAATAAAGTGGAGATCTATAAGCAGTACGGTACTACGCTCGTAGGACTTTTGATCACGTCGACGTTTCTTTTTGGATTCCAAATCGGTGATGGCGATATGATCTATGTTACTGATACCGGTGTTGAACAGATACTTGTATCGGATAAGATTCTAGGAACTGAAACACATTCTTTAAGCAAAGTAGAGGCATGGAATAAAGCAATTACTGTTGTTCGTAGAAAAGACAACTCTGAGAAACTTCCTGCACTTTATATGCTTATGACAGATGGCTTTGCCAACAGTTATAAGAACGAAGAAGAGTTCCGAAAAACTTGTGCCGACTATTTCTCAATGACAAAGGAATATGGAATTAAGACAATATCAGCAAACTTGAAAGAGTGGCTTATCGAGACGACTGAGCAAGGCTGTGGTGATGATATAACACTACTGATGTGCTATTTCTTCGACGAAGATCAGTCTTTTACAAGTGTAGAAGATAGTGAGGTGGCGTATGAAGAATGAGTTTAATGATGCTCTGATTCTCTTGGCAAAATGTGCAGAGAGTCATAAAACCTATGGAATACGTGTGGAGAGACAAGGCGATAAGTTTGTTGCTACATGGGCATTTCCGATTAAAGAAGCCTCTGCCAAGAGAGAGGGCTATGATAAAACCACAATTAGAGGCATTATTCATTTTTCGGACGAGTATCCCGGTTGCCCATATTGTGGAGCAAAAAGTGGGCTGACCGTTTGCGATTGCGGGCATTTGGGTTGTACGATTGTAAAAGATGGCGTTTATACTTGCGAATGGTGTGGAGCCACAGGACGCATTTCAGCCTATACGGGCGAGGATATCAAGGCTGGAATGGACATATAATAGTATTTGCTTTCTACAGAGGGTGCATTTAAAGATGATTGATAATATCAGTGAATTTTAATTGCAATGATATAGTAAATAGTATTATTTATGAGAATCAAACCTGTTGGAATTGATAGGTTTGATTCTTTTTTGCGTGTAGCATAATAGACAAAGAAGTCACTGCGTATTTGTGCAATATTAACGAAATTCAAATTTTTTATAAAAAATCGCCGATTTTGAGTGAAAATCGTTATTTTTGAGAAAAGTCAAGAATCTGTATTACAATTTGTATTACAATTTATTCGAAAAATAGTGCTAAAAAGTGAAAAATAGTGCTAAAAAGTGAAAAATAGTGACAAAGTGAAAATAAATTTGAAAAACAAAAAAGCCTTGAAACCCGCATAAACACTAGGCTTTCAAGACTTATCTTTGGCAGGGGTACAAGGACTCGAACCTTGGGCACGCGGTTTTGGAGACCACTGTTAAAATACTCCGCACCCCCTACTCGGGTGCATATCAACTTTTTGTAAAATAAAGGTATTATTTTGAATGGATTTGATTATTAACAATTAACTCATCAAATGTAACAGGAGTGTAGTTATTTATCATACAACCTGCGTTAAGTGCTTTGCCGCTCATAGACATAAATCTGTATACTGCATCATGCTTATTGTGAATATGACCATAAATATGATAACTGCCTCTGTACATGCCGTTCCATTCGGCTAAAGGGAAATGGCATAAAATTATGTTATGTTTTCCGTCTTTTATGTGCTGTAATTTTTGAATGCTGTCAAACATTGATATTGCCGATTTACTGTTCAGTACTGTTTTGTCATGATTGCCGATCAAAAGGTGTTTGTGGCCTCTAAGCTGTGATAAGTAGTATTCAGGTGGATTAGCGGAGCGGTAACAGAAATCACCTAAAATCCATATATGGTCATCATCATTTACTTTGTTGTTCCAATTATTTATTATGGTGCTATTCATTTCATCAATATTTTTAAATGGTCGTTTATCAAATTTCAATGCATTAACGTGTCCAAAGTGTGTATCTGAAATAAAATAATTCATTCTATACCTCCTTGATAAGGTGAGATTAAAGTGTTAAGTAATTCATAAGATCATTTCTGAATACTAAATACAGAGTTTTGTGTAATTCGTTTTGAAATAGCCTTTCTTGAGAATATTGCAGGTTTTCGCTTTTGCATTTTTGTTCCCAGTATTCAAAATATTTTTTACGAGCAGCGATAAGCTCTTTATTAGGATAGCATGATAATTTAATGTCTGTTATGCCAAGGCAAATTTCGTTATAAAATTCGGGTTCATCGTTGAGTATATCGAAAGCACAATCGAAGAAAATCAAAGCTTTGTTTATCTTCTTCCAGCGCATTGCTACTCCGGGTAATTCATAACTTTTTACGAAAATCTCGGTTTCGTTTATGATTTGCTCTAACATTTGAACAAGGTGTTGATCGTTGATAAAAAGACTGCTAAGTTCTTTCCTTACATTCAATATTTGAGCGTCCATGTAATCACGACAATCGGTGTTATCATCGGAATTAGGAAGTGAATTATATGCGTCGGTAGGCTCATAGAGTGCGATAATATCCCATAACATTTTATATATAGTCTGAATTGCCTCTTTATTTTCAGTTATTACGGTTGAATTAATTTCACAAGTCATTATAATATCCTCCTCTGTAATTTTAAATCAGTTATTTAATTTTTCGTAAATGCTTTGAGTTCGTGATTTTATTCTGCTTGAAAGTTGCTCAAAGAAAATCAAGCATTCGTCATAATTAGTTGGCATAGCACTGTAATTTATTATTTCACTATCGCCTATGGTTTTTCCTGTTTTCATGGAAATAGGAATCAACGTATTAGAATCCACAAATGCGTGCAAACAGTTTTGATTTAAGAAATCGTTCCAATCCTTAAAACTGTTTAACCAAACTTCTGTTTCTTTTGCGAGTTCTTCTTTGTTTGATGTAAAGATATTTTTCAAGTATTGAATATCGTTATATTTAAAATAAGCGTATAATTTTATTAACAAAGTATCGACTGTATCCCATTTTCCTCTTTTACTTCTTGCTTGATTAAAAGATGGAGCTCTTTTTGTGTGATCTGCGGGAATACACATATAATTTCCGAATTTTGTATAACATCTAAAGAATTCTTTTGCAGGTTCGTCCATTGCATTCCATATAGTGTCGCTGTTTTCATAGCAATAATTATTCCATTTACCTTCTTCTACAACAGGAATATGATCTTGGGAAACATTTTTAAATAATCTATAAAAATCGGCATATTTCTTTTGAAGCTTTGTATCACTATTGATTCGTTCCCAATAAAAGCCTAAATACAATTTTAAAGGATGTAAAGCAGAGGTTAGAGTATCTCCTCGAAAACATTGGCTGTTGTTTATTATTTGGTATTTTATTTTGCTCCCGAACTGATTAATTATATTACTTGTATCAAGTTTGTTATTCAATAAAGCATACATTGTCGTACAAGGTAAACTGACATCACAATCGACATAGCCGTATCTTGATTTTGTATTTTTGTATTCAAGAAATTTCTTTAAATAATTTTCTTCTTTTGAGGATTTTTCATCATCAAAAAAAGTTAAAACATCTTTTTGAAAAATGAAATCTGTCGTAGTTAATAAATCTTTTGTACGATTTTTTTGTTCCGATAATGTTTCAGCATTTTTAATTTTATCTAATTTGTAATTATTTGACATTTTTAATCTCCTTTATTTTATATACTTAAATTTTATTTGAGTTTCATTCCGTCAACGTATGTTGCAATGCCTGTTTCAATACAATACGCGGCTAATCTTCCTCCGCATACGCACCCGCAATCTATTGCGATATGCCCGTTTTTCTCATAAACCTCGGCTTTTTCCCAATCGGGAATGTGTAATGTAGGTGTGTGTCCGGTAATCAAATATTTGTTTGCGTTTTGAAAGTATCTTTTTGAATAGTCTGCTCTATGGTCGATAAGCTCGTCAAGTTCATAATCTTCTAAAGCTTTGTCCGGAGAATATTCTCCTAAATCTGCATGAACCAATATATATTCCTTGTTATTATAATCAATGGTTTCGTAAATAGAAGAATTCCTTAAATAATTTAATATGTTTGCTTTTTCATTTTGTGAGAGTTTTGAAAATTGATTTGCTGTATTATAACCGCCGTTTTGTATCCATTGATTATATTTTAAAATATCGTCGGTTTCTAAATAATTTTCACAATTTTCGGCTGTTATTTCGACAGTGAGCTTTTTTAGAATTGTATACATCATAAATTCGTGATTGCCAATAAAATGAACAACATTTTTTCGCTTCATCATATCTTGCAATATTTTAATCGGTTCAGGACCTCTGTCGACCACATCCCCGAGAATGTATAGTGTATCTTTGTCCGTGAATTTGATTTTTTTCAAAAGATTAATATATTCATTGTAACATCCGTGTATATCAGCTATAATATATCTCATATTTTTCTCCTGTTTCATCTACGGTGTTTTTTCTTTCGGACCGGTTTTGCACTGGTCCGTTATGTTACTACGCGATTAATTTTTCGCATTTTTTTCTGTGGTCATTCAAAACTTGTAATCTCATTTTTGAGATGAATTTTCTTATGCTTTTCGGATCATTCTCTTTGGGAATTGCGATAACTGCCTCTTGACCGACTCTCATTATTTCAGGGATTTTTGAGGAAAGTGTATCACTGTTTGATACATCTTCAATCACCACCGTTATGATTTTATAGATTTTTTCAATAACTTCATATTTACTGTTGACTTTGTAAATTCCGCAAATTCTAAGTAAATCAAATTGTGTTTCCTTCAATAATTTTTTCTTGTAATCACCGAAATACCATTCGTAGTAGCAACATTTTCCTTGCTCTACATCATTAATTGACTTTTGAACTTTTTCGGATTCTTTTCTCCTTTCGCATACTGCACAATCTTTTTTATTATTTTCTTTTTTGCGACAACGTTCGCAGGATTTAGAAAGTTTTTTCTCTTGCTCTTTCAAATCGGCTAAAATGTCATCGCCGAAATGACTGTTAAAATATTCACACGCCTCCTTTTTGCTTGAAAAAATTGCTTTGTCTTGGGATTTTAGGTTGATTGATACGCAATCGTAATTCATCATATGCAGATACCTCACTTTCAAAAACGCCGTTTCTCATTTGTCAATGTGCTGTTTACATTTTCTATTATAACGCTCGGTAGGTCGTTTTTTTCCACCTTTTCGCCATTACAAATCTTTTTTCGATTTTTATAATTTTTTGTTGTATTTTTCACTGAGTACTTTGACTTTTTCCACTATTTCGTTTCTCAGTTCTTGCGGTTCAAGCACTTCGACTCTGTCGCTGTATTGTAATGCCCAATGCGTCATTGCATATGGAGAACATCTGACAGTTACTATATCTTTTTTATCTGTGACAACTCTGAAATTATCACCGAACCAATCGTGTAAAAACGTATAATCTGCGCCTTTTCTGTCGTTTAAGGTGGTGATTTTTAAAGTTATATCTACAGGCTTGTCAAATGACATATTGAGGTGCTCCAACTGAAAATTATCGTCCCATTCAATCGGCAAATTTTCAACTTCTCTTTTGGGAAGAACGTCATAACCGCCTTCGCCTGTTTCACGATCAAAATTTGGTATTTCAATCTCTGTCATTAAATCAATTCGCCATATGGACATATTTTTTATGGTTTTATCGGAGGTTTTAATTTCTTTGCAAGCTAATAAATAATATTTTCCGCTGTTTGCTACGATGTAGTACGGACTGACAATGTCTTTATTTTCACGAATGGGAATTAACTCTTTTTCACAAGAATATCCGTTGAACATAAAAGCAATTTTTTTCTTGTTATCAATTGCTTCCTGAATAGTGAGTAAATTGTCACGCAAAGTTTCTCTGTCCATGAGATTTGGTTCATGGACCTTGCATATATTTCTCGAAACTTTTTTGTAAAATTTTGTGGTTAAAGTGTTTTCTACTTTCTCAATAAGGTCTTTGGCTGATTTTGTATCAAGTGTTTTGCTGGATAAAATGCCTTCAATTATTCTGTCTATTTCGTCGTATGAGAACGTTCTGTTATAATACAGGTTTCTGATGTGCATTGAAAGGTTTGAATCGTCCTCATCAATATCATCATTCGGATTATAGTTATCGAGGTCATACTCATTTTTAAAATCATCAAAAACAATTTTCCAATCCTTTACGGGCAGGATTTCATCACCTGAAGAATTCATTGAAAATGCCATGTCTTTGATTAGTCGGTTAAAAGTTTCCTTGTGACCTATGTACTCGGATATGCTGTCATTCCTCATTTTCTGTTGAGTTGTCGGATGGTCGCGGTCGGTGTTCCGTTTAAGATATTCCATTATCTTAAACATTCTCTCAAAACGAGGTGCTTTGCTTAATTTCCTTTGTGCCATACACATCACTCCTTTTACATGTTCATTTATATAATTTTAATTTTGTAATTACATTATAACATCTGATAAGTCGAATTTTTCCACCTTTTTGCGAATTTTAAATAAATTTTGCGATTCTTTAAACAATAGTATCATAATTTTTTAAATTATGCAATATATGTGATAAGTGTAAAAAAACAGTTGGACGTGTGATACAAGAATGTGCTGGATTGTTTCGGTTTATGCAGTATAGAATACCGGATAATATTACAGAAGTGTATACATTAGCAAAAATAATCCTGTTTCCTGTAAACTTGCAAAAGAACTCGGCTTATCGGTAATTAAGGAAAATGTATCAGGAACAAGCTTTTTATATTGGGGAGAGATTCAAACCATTTTAAAACATTATATGAAATAATAACGCTATCGCCCTAATGATATAACCTTATTTTATATTTGCATAAAATAAAAAAATACAAGAGTTTTTGCTTAAATCAAATAAAAACTTTCTCCTAAATTGTACTCTGTTTTAGGAGAAAAATAAAGGTGAAGCGGATAGAAGTTAATTCTGTCCGCTTTTTTAGTGGGGTTTAATATATTTGACAATTCGGTACGAATATGATATATACGGAAAACAGCTCTTTATTCCTATATTTAAACGTGAAATTATAATGGAACACTTAATGACTATTCTTGAATTTTATCCGAATAGAGATATGGCGATTGTTGCGGATAGAGTTACAGAGTGTATATTGGCAAAGCAGAGGATATTTTGAACGAAATATATAAAGTCCACTAAATAGGACTCTGCTTGTTGTAAAATTTAAGCATAGAAAGACGAAATAAGTCTGAATATTTCATTTATTTATTTTGTATATAGTGATATAGTAGTAATACAGTGATAGGGGGAATAAATATGGAATGGACAAAGGGTAAAAAGGTTATGGCAGTAATCTGTGGTATTGCTATACTGTTTATGATATATGGAATTGTGC
>ERZ838516.1329-NODE-1329-length-32638-cov-3.806065_pt1 | contig 32638 bp, 30 predicted proteins | sample MGYA00519910_ERZ838516 | MGnify/ENA primary metagenome ERZ838516 (study PRJEB31850, sample SAMEA3708837) | human gut metagenome | biome: human gut; feature: human-associated habitat; material: faeces | place: China | collected 2014 ... | reverse complement strand
GTGTAGCATACCGCTGGAGAGCGGTCTATAAATACTACTCTTTTATAATACGAGGTGGTGGGCAGGACGGAAGCCATGCATGGGAGGAGTCATGGATCTTTTATGATGTGACCCCGGAACAGTATGAATCCGTTTGGAACGTGTCTCATACGAACGAGATCATCTGGGAATTCGGAAAAAACTCAACGGGAATGTCGGTGGGCGGCTATGATAAAGCCGGACAGACGCCTGCGGGAGATGTGGTATTCCCGGATACGATCCAAATCGTGAGCGGCACGTTCCCTGTGACGCAGATCAGCGGATATGCACTGAAAGACTGCACGGAAGTGAAGAGCGCCGTTGTCCCGGATGGAGTGACCACCATCGGAGAGAGTGCATTCAGCGGATGCACGAGTCTGACGAAGGTATCTCTGCCAGAAAGTGTGACCTCAATCCGAAACAATGCATTTTATGGCTGTACAAGCCTGCCAAGCATTTCTCTGCCGAAGGATATTGATGGAATCGGGAACGGCGTATTCCGAAACTGCACATCACTCACCAGTATTTCTCTGCCAAAGGGTGTGACTGTTGTCGGCGATAATGTCTTTAACGGATGTAAGAGGTTGTTTAGTGTTTCCCTGTCAAGCTCGTTGGAGTCAATCGGTAAGCAGGCATTCTATGGATGCGGAGCACTCCAGAATATCATGCTGCCGGAAGGTCTGCGGACGATTGGAGAAAGTGCATTTGAGGAGAGCGGACTCCGGGAACTCATTGTTCCGGAAAGTGTGACACAAATTGGGGATGCTGCTTTCTACAGGTGCGGCCAGTTGAAAACAGCAACCATCAAGGGTAACAGCAATTTTCCACGAGGCTCACAGATAAGAAGAGGTGTGTTCTGCTACTGTGGGAATCTGGAAGAAGTCAAACTGAATGACGATATTCAGGAACTGCCGGACTTGATGTTCTGCTACTGCTACAAGCTGAAAAAAATCAACCTGCCGTATAAATTGAAGAATATAGGCGGTGTAGTATTTCGGGGATATATAGGAGAAGAGCTGAGACTGCCAGATACTGTAACGAATGTCGGCGTGAAGGCCTTCTGTTATATAAAAACGAAAAAGGTGGCGCTTTCCCAAGGAATGACGTCAATCGTCAATGAGACCTTCTATCATGCGGACCAGATGAAAGCCATTTATATCCCGAGGTCTGTAAAAAACATAGGACGAAGCGCATTTGATGAATGCGACGGGCTGCAGGACATCTACTACAGCGGCAGTGAAGCCGATTTATGATTTTGTTTCCGAGGACGGCATCGGGCATACGGTCTGGGTGATTGACAGCGATACGGAAATCGGCATGCTGGTGGAATCCTTTAAGCAGGTGAAGAATCTCTACATTGCGGACGGACACCACAGAAACGCATCCGCTGTGAAGGTGGCGCTGAAGCGCAGAGAGGCAAAGCCGGATTACACCGGTGAGGAGGAATTCAACTATTATCTGTCCGTACTGTTTGCGGCAGAGGATTTATATATCATGGATTACAACCGCGTGGTAAAGGATTTAAACGGCTACAATACAGAGGAATTCCTGCAGGAAATTCGCAAGAAATTCGACATTGAGCCTTACGCGGGCGAAGGCCCTTACCACCCCGAAGCACTGCACACCTTTGGGCTGTATCTGGACGGGAAATGGTTCAAGATGACGGCGAAGGAGGAAATTATTACAGACGACCCTGTTCTGGGACTGGATGTTTCCATTTTGCAGAAGGAGCTGCTGGAGCCTGTGCTTGCCATCGGCGACCCCAGAACCGACAAGCGGATTGATTTTATCGGCGGAATTCGCGGACTGGGTGAGCTGGAGCGCAGAGTAGACAGCGGCGAGATGAGACTGGCGTTTTCCATGTTCCCCACCTCCATGGAGGAGCTGATGGATGTGGCGGATGAGGATATGACGATGCCGCCGAAATCGACATGGTTTGAGCCGAAGCTGCGGAGTGGGCTGTTTATTCATGACCTTGGATAAATCGAACTTTTGCTTGGTGAAGATGAGATATGCGCCAGTTTCGGAATGGGTTCCAAACCTCCGCAACCGAGGAAAGGGCAACAAAGTTTCCCTTTCCAATCCCTTCCCCACTATGCCGGAAACGGCAGGAAGAAAAGCGGCGCAGGTGCGCCTGTGAAAAACCCATGATAAAAAGCACATACAAAAAAAGAGTGAAATCCAAGGGGATTTCACTCTTTTTATTTTATGGATTACAAATCCAGCTTCAGGTCATTTTCTTTAATGAGGTTCTTTTTGCGCATAGGATATGCGAAAACGAGGGTCAGGACTGCGGGCAGAATGAAGCAAACCAAAACCAGCCCAAGCCAATCCATAGAGGTAATGCCTGCTTTTGTGCCGGCGGTGATATCGTTAATCCAACCAGTATAGACACCAATCTGTCCGACCAGACCGCAGGTACCCATGCCGGAGGCCACGGCATCCCCATTCATCTTCATGCGGAAAATACAGGTTGCGATAGGGCCTGTGACAGCAGATGCCAGTGTAGGCGGAATCCAGATCAGTGGGTTTTTGACGATATTCCCGATTTGCAGCATAGAGGTACCAATGCCCTGCGCCAAAAGACCGCTCCATTTATTTTCCTTAAAGCTCATAACGGCAAAGCCAACCATCTGCGCACAGCAGCCTGCAACTGCCGCACCGCCTGCCAAGCCTGTCAGCCCCAGAGCCGCACAAATTGCCGCACTGCTGATGGGGAGTGTCAGCGCGATGCCGACGATAACGGAAACCAGAATCCCCATGAAGAAGGGCTGCAGCTCCGTTGCCCACTTGATGGCATTGCCGACTGCGCTTGCCGCCGCACCGATGGAGGGTGCCCACCACATGGAAAGCAGCACGCCGACGCAGATGGTGACAGAGGGGGTCACAATGATATCGACCTTTGTTTCCTTGGAAACCAGCTTACCGAACTCTGCGGCAAAGATGGTGACAACGAAAACAGCCAGAGGGCCGCCTGCACCGCCCAGCTGATTCGCCGCGCCGCCGACGGCAATCAATGAAAACAGCACCAGAGGGGGGCATTTCAGCGCATAGCCGATGGAAACTGCCATGGCAGGGCCTGTGACCGCCTGCGCGAAGGTACCGATATCCACCAGAATGGCAACGCCAAGCTGCTGCCCCAAGGTTTTTAAAATTGTCCCAATCAACAGGGATGCAAACAAGCCCTGTGCCATTGCGCCCAAGGCATCAATGCCGTATCGCTTTGCTGAAAAAACGATATCCTTTTTTGCCAGAAAAGCGGCAAAGCCTTTTTGATTCTCGCTCATATTCTTTCTCCTTTTGTCTCTTCACTTGTTTTTACAGCTGTCTTGACAGCCTATTGGTTTGATTATACGTTATACGTCATGGAAAATCAATAAAAATCCCGAAAACGGTCATACTAATTTCATCAAAGGAGGGATTTTATGAACAAATTTGCAACAGGAATGCTGCTTGGCGGCGCGGCGGCAATGGCAGGCATGGGATACCTGATGAAGGATAAGCGCACCTATCAGAGGCTTGCCAGAAAAGGGAAAAAGATGGTAGTGAAGGCGGAGGAGGCGATTGACGATATCATGGATGACATGATGCCTTAAAAGCAACCATAAAAAACACCTACAGGCAGCGGAAGGGTTCGGGAAACGAAGCGTCTTCCCGAATGGGATCCGCAGACGGAATTCACTTCCGTCGAGGAAAACAGGAATGCACGGGGAAGATAGACCCCGCCGCCACAGGCGGCTTTGCGAAGCAAAGTGCTGACACGGTTTCAAGGCTCGCCGTCGGAACCTAGCTGTTTATTCTTCTGTCCTAACAAGTCAAAATCCCCGATTTTGACTTAGAGCGTTGCTCCTGCAACGCTCTAGTAAAGCAAAAGAGCAAATCTCTCGATTTGCTCTTCTTGCTTTTACGTTTTATCATTTAAAAAGGGGAAGGGTATAATACTTATGTTCTCAAAAGGTGGTCCGTTCCTTTTGACACCTTTATCATAGCATTCAAATTTGAATTCCATTTGTACAAAAACCAAAGAGTTTTTTAAGAATATTTGAATAATTTATGAACATAAAAGGAATAGATTTACTTACTCAATTTCTCAATACCCTTCTTGATTCTGCGGATGGATTCTTCTCTTCCTAAGATATCCGCCAGCTCCATCGCGCCGCCGGGAGAGGTCTGCTCACCGGAAAGGGCTGTTCTGACGGGCCAGAGCAGCTGACCGTTTTTGATGCCCAGCTCGCCGACCAGTGCCATCAGGCTGTCATGGATGGCAGTTTCGTTCCAATCGGGCAGGTTCTCCAGAACGGGCAGAGCCGCCTGCAAGGAGGACAGTGCGATTTCATCGTTGGTTTTCATTTTCTTATGGGTATACAGCTCTGTGCTGTAATCGGGCAGCTCCTTGAAGAAATCCACCAGACGGGGGATATCATTGAGGGTTTCCAGACGCTTCTGGAGCAGTGCCGCGATTTTTTTGAGGTCTAAATCGGTGCCTGCCAGTGCCTCCTCCAGCTTCGGTCTTGCCAACTCAAAATATTTGTCAAAATCCATTGCCTTGAGGTATTCACTGTTCATCCATGTCAGCTTTTTGATATCGAAGATGGAGGGAGATTTGCTCAGCCCTGCCATATCAAATTTCTGTTCCAGCTCCTTGAGGGTGAAGATTTCCACATTATCGGAGGGACTCCAGCCAAGCAATGCGATATAGTTCACGATGGCTTCTACCACATAGCCTTCATTTACCAAATCCTCGAAGGATTTATCGCCATGACGCTTGGACAGCTTATGGTGTGCGTCACGCATAACGGCAGGCAGGTGTACATAAATGGGTGGCTCCCAGCCGAATGCCTGATACAGCAGATTATACTTGGGTGTGGAGGAAAGATATTCACTGCCGCGGACAACATGGGTGATGTGCATCAGGTGGTCATCCACAACATTGGCGAAGTTATAGGTCGGGAAGCCGTCTGCCTTCATCAGAATCTGGTCATCCAGCTCCGCATTATCCACGGTGATATCCCCATAAACCATATCATGGAAGGAGGTTGTGCCGCTTTCGGGCATTTTCTGGCGAATCACGAAGGGTTCGCCTGCGGCAAGCTTTGCCTGTACCTCCTCGGGGGACAGATGCAGACAATGACGGTCATATTTCGCAAAGGAAACGCCCTCTGCATTGGCTTCCTTCAGGCTTTCCAGTCTTTCCTTGGTGCAGAAGCAGTAATACGCTTCGCCCTTTTCCACCAGTTCCTTTGCATAATCCATATACAGACCCATGCGTTCACTCTGCACATAGGGGCCGTATTCGCCGCCGACATCGGGGCCTTCATCATGCTGAAGCCCTGTCATTTTCATGGTTTTATAAATGACATCCAGAGAGCCCTCCACCAGACGGCCCTGATCGGTATCCTCAATACGAAGGATGAATTTCCCACCCTGAGATTTTGCGATGAGGTATTCATAAAGCGCAGTACGCAGGTTGCCGATATGCATATAGCCCGTAGGGGAAGGGGCAAATCTTGTTCTTACTTCCATTTTTTTCTTCCTTTCTGCTTCGATAAATTGACTTTTCTGAAAAAAAGCCACATATTCCTTTGTATAGTTTATACGCAAATGCCCGCTGTGTAAAGGAAAAACAGAAGAAAATATTAAGAATTGTGCGCGCGTATTGCAAGAAAATTTGCTTTTGTGATATACTTTCTTCTAATATAAATAAAAATATACTGGGAGTTGATTGGATGCAGTTAGATAAGGATACGCTCCGCAAGCTGCGGGGCTTAATTATATTTACACTGGTGATTCTGGTGGGGCTTTGGCGGTTTAGCATTGTGCTGCAGGCGGTAAAAACGATTTTGCACATCCTGTTCCCCTTCCTTCTGGGGGGCGCGATTGCATTTGTGCTGAGTGTGCCGATGAACCGCATCCGGAAGCGGCTGTTTGCAAACGCAAAGGAAAAGCAGAAAAAATTTGCCGCTCCCGTCAGCCTGATTCTGACGCTGATTTTTGTGCTGGCACTATTGAGCCTTGTGACGATTGTGGTTGTGCCGGAGCTGGGAAATACCATTGCTACGCTTGGGAAAACACTGCCCGAAAAGGTACCCGTACTGATGAAAAAGGCGGAACAGCTTGTTTCCAACCATCCTGAGCTGGTGGACTACATAGACGAGGTACAGGCACAGCTGAATTGGGAGGAAATTCTGAATCAGCTTGTGACATTCTTCCGCATAGGGGCAAATTCCATGCTGAGCTCTACCATCAGCGTAGCGACAGGAATTGTGAGCGGCGTGGGGACGTTTTTCATCGGTCTTGTTTTCGCCTGCTATATCCTGTTGCAGCAGGAATTTCTGAAGCGGCAGATGAAAAAGCTGATTTTCGCCTATCTGAAGGAAAAGCACGCAAACCGTTTTCTGCAAATCTGTGCGCTGACGTATCGCACGTTTTCAAATTTCCTGACAGGGCAGTGCCTAGAGGCGGTGATTCTGGGGATGATGTTCTTCGTTTCCATGACGATTCTGCGGTTCCCCTTCGCCGTTCTGGTTGGGGTGCTGATTGCATTTACGGCACTGATTCCCATTTTCGGGGCGTTTATCGGCTGTGTCGTAGGGGCGTTTCTGATTTTGACGATCAGCCCCTCGCAAGCAGCAGCGTTTATCGTGCTGTTTATTGTATTACAGCAGATTGAAGGAAATCTGATTTACCCGAAGGTGGTCGGCGGCTCGATTGGACTGCCTGCAATCTGGGTGCTGGTTGCGGTGACGCTGGGCGGCAGTCTGTTCGGGATTGTCGGGATGCTGGTGTTTATCCCGATTGTTTCGGTGGTGTATACGCTGCTGAAGGAGGATGTGAATAAACGGCTGATTGAAAAGGATATAACTATTGAGTAATTAAAAAGTCCCCTTTCGGGGACTTTTCTTATTGTTTCGCACCTTCAAGGTACGAACAGATAGCCTTGTAATACGCCTGCGCGGCGCGCTGACAGCCCTCCTCCGTGCCGAAGCTTTCCACATCGGATGCATTGGTAATAAAGCACTGCTCCGCCAGAACCGCAGGGCAGCTCATATTTTTGAGCATACCAAAGGTATCATAGGAATAGACCGTGGTATCGCTCGAATCGCACAGCAGCTTATTGCCGTTTTCATCATAATAGCCATAGCGCACGCCTGCAATGCCCGTACCGCGGAGATTTGCGCCTATATTCTGCATTTCCTGCGCCAGACATGCAGCAAAGGCAAGGCTTTCTTCGTGGTTTTCATAGCCGGGAGGCGAAGGATAGCACTCAAAGCCATTGGCACTGCTGCTGTCGCTTGCGTTGCCATGGACAGAGAGCATGAAATCGGGGTGTCTGCGGCGGAATTTATGGTTACGCTCGGTGACGGTTGCGCCCTCGCCTGCCTTACGGGACAGCACCACGCGGAAGCGTCCGTCCTCCTCCAGAAGGGTTTGCAGCGCGGCTACAGTCTGCTCCGTCAGTGCGACCTCCTGTATCACGCCCTCTGCGCCGACATCCGCCCCGCCATGCCCTGCATCCAGTGCAACGGTATAGGGCTTGCCGAAATTATAATAGACCAGAAAGCCGACATAGCCAACCAAAAACAGCACCACTGCGAAACGCAGCTTGCGCAAAAGTCCGCCCTTTCTTCTTCTGCGCCGACGGCGCTTCGGCGGTTCATATTCCCTCCAGTTTTTTCCCTTCATTGCCTTTCCTTCTTCCGCTAAAAAACTAAGCCACAATCGAAATCAGGATTTCGACCGATTCTTTTCTATCCTTAGTATAAATGAAATTCCGCGGAAGAACTTGAAGATTTCCTTAAGAATTTCCGTTTAAATTTCAAATTTTTCGTTTTCCTGCGTGATTTCCGCAATCGTTTCACCATAGCCAAGCTGACGCAGCATCGTGCAGACATCAAAGCGTCCCCAGAAGTGCATGGGAAACAGCCTTTTTGCGCCGACGGTCTTGAGAAAATAATTGACCGCCCAGAAATATTTATCCTGCAGGCGCAAATCCGCAGGGACAAAGGCAACGTCTATTTTCTCGCCCTTCAGCCGATTGATTTCCGCAGTATAGCTTTTTTCGATATCGGCATTAAAGTCCTCCGGCTCGCCGTTCCAATGCCACCAATTCAAATCGCCTGCGTGGTAGATGGTTTTGCCATCCGCCTTGACCAGAAACGCAACACCCTCATCATTGGATTGGAGCGTTTGGATGGAAATGCCGTCAAAATCGTATGTCCGGTGCGGCTCGGCACAGAGGACTCTGCCTTCAAAGCCTGCTTCTGTCCGCACATCAAAGGAAAGCACATAGCGGACATTGGGGAGCTTTGCCCACGAAAGAATCCGTCTGTCATAATGATCCTCATGTGCATGGGAGACAAAGACGAAAACTGCTTTATCGGGGTATGCGGCGGGGTCGAAATACGCTTTTCTGCCGCCCTCTGTATAATAATCAAACAAAAGCACCTTGGTTTCGGTTTCAACGGAAAAGCCGCTGTGGTGCAGATAGGTTATCTTCATTGCAGTCACTCCTTACTTTCTGAAATGTCATTAGTATAGCACAGGAAAAAGAGGCGCGCAATGTGCGCGCCCCTTGGGGATATCGACAAATCAGGCGGCCTTTTTCGACCAGAAGCCTTCTCTGCCCTCGGTGATTACGGTGTTTCCGTTTGCATCTTTCCTGAAGAACAGCGTCACGCTCTGCCCGACCTTTCCGCTTTGCAGACGGGAAAGCCATTCCTTCGCGTTCAGCATGGCAGGGGCTTCGCCTGCGCCGCCAACGGTAAAGGCTGCATCCTCCGCAACGGGGAGGGTGGTCGTATAGTCAAGATTCAAATCGAAATAGCCGTTATTCGTTCTGCCTGCGGTATCCTCGATACGGATTTTTCTGGCAACGGTGACGGTATTCGCATCCTTGGCAGGGGTAACGGTGCAGAACCAGCCATCCGCAGGTGTTTCGTCATACCAGCCATCCCAAGCAGGATTTTTCTTATAAAAGGTAATCCTATGCGGATCGAAATCATCATTATAGAGATGGAAGGTTTCCGGATAGCAGGTGTCCTCATTGATTTTCTGTGCATCTGCCTGCACCTCGCAGGTAAAGCGGAAATAGGTATTTGCCTCTTTTTCCTCATAATATTCCTTATAATACACCGCATACACAGACTGCCCAGCCTCCTTCGCTCGCTTGATGTAGCCTGCCTCATCGGGATCGCGGAAGGGATTTCTATAATGCATATTCAAGCCGAAATCCACGGTTACCTGTTCTCTGCCGTTTGAAAGAGGGGTGCGTGTCACGCTGATGCGGTTAAAATTGAAGGCCTCCAATTCAAACACATCCCAACCGCTTTGGCTGATAAAGCCGACCACGCTCTGCGAAAGAAAGTCCCAGATACCTTCGTCCAAATCCGATTCTGTGCGGGAAACGGTAGGATGCACCTTGCCGTCCTCCCAATAGAGATTGGAGGTGAGATAGCCTGCGACAACGGTTTTACCGTTTTCCTTACCGAATTTCAGCAGCTCCTTCATGGTGTAATAAGCAGGCTCGCTATCCTGCATGGTATAGGTAATCATGGCTGCGTTTTCGCGCTCCTCGATGGTATAGGAATCCACCCAAGGACTGGAGCCGCCGATGACATAATTCCAATCCTCGCCATCAAGTGCCTTCTGCTCTGCGATAAACTGCGCCTTGGCAGCCTTGCCCATCTCTTTATAGCGGATTTTGCCATCTCTGTCGGAAAGAGCCTCTGCCCACTGCTCAGTCAGCTTGCGCTGTTCTGCGGTCAGGGTGCCTTGGCCTGCTGCTGTATCCTGCGTGGACTCCGGTGCTTTCTCGTCCTTCCCACAGCTGATGAGGCAGCCGCAGGTCAATGTCAGCACAAGCATAACAGAAACCAGTGCCATGCCCTTTTTTCGTTTGCTTTGATTCATAATCTCCACCAGCCTTTCCTGCAATGCCCGTTTCCCATCGGTGAAGCAGGTTGTCAGCGCTGCCTGTTTTTCGATGCTGCGCTCCGCCTCCTGCAAAATCATCAGCCCATACGCCTTGCGATACGCCGCATCCCTGCCCTGCACTGCCATGCTGTCGCAGGAAATTTCCAAATCCCGTTCCGCGCGCTTTGCCATCAGCCAGACCAGAGGGTTGCACCAATGGATGCTTCTTGCGGCAAGCAGCAGCAGCTTATACCACAAATCCTTCCGCCGCCAATGGATCAGCTCATGACGGAAAATCATTTCCAGCTCCTGCGCGGTGTAGTGCTCATGGGGCAGATAGACGGTTGTGCGGAATAAACCGACCGCCATAGGACTTTCCAGCACAGGGCAAACCATGAGCCGCGGCTGCGTTTTGCCTGCCGTTTCGGCGAAAAACGCCTTTGCTTCGGCGGAGGGCTCTTTCTCCCAACGGCGGAGCAGGGCTTTCATCCGAAAAACAGAAACCACTGTCCGCAGGACGAAAACCAGCACACCTGCCAACCAAAGGGCAAAGCCAATCTGCAAGGGCTGCAAGGGTTCGGCTTGGGGCTGTGTCTGCTTTTGTGCCGCGGCTGCTGTGCCTTCTGCCTTTGGCGGTGCCTGCACGGGATTGAATTTCGCCTGCACCCATTCATTCGCCTGCTCCTCGGAAATTGCCACATGGATGGGGGCGGTTTCCTGCGGAAGGGTCAGATTCCACGGAATGAGCAGACGCACGGCAAGCACAAGCCAGATGACATAGGACACCCTTGCGGCATACCGCTTAGACAGGCGCGGCAGAAGCCAGAGTGCCGGCAGAATAATCGGAAGCATCCAAAGACTGACCTTCAAATATTCCAGAAAAATACGCATAGCCGCTCACCCCTCCGTTTCGTCCTCGATAAACGCCTTCAATTCTTCTAAGTCCTCTTTTGTAACCGAATGATTGACATAAAGACAGGCAACCAAATCCCTGAGAGAGCCACCCGTCCATTTCTGAAAATAGCGGCGGCTATCCTCCGCGAGATAATCCTCCTCTGTGACGAGGGGGGTATAATAGCGGCTTTTGCCCTGCTTTTCCGTCTGCAAAAATCCACGGCGCACCAGTCTGCCCAGAAGGGTCTGCAAAGCGGATAAATTCCAAGGGCGTTCCTTTTGCAGCTCCTCGCGGACGGCAGAGGTACTGGCAGGGGGTTCGATATGCCAGATTGCCTGCATGACCTTGAGCTCTGTATCGGGTAATTTCTGTTTTTCCATGGGGTTCACCTCTTTTACCTACAAGTGTATGTTTATTTATAACATACAACTGTATGTCCATTCTGTCAAGCGGAATTTTATAAATTTTCCGTAAAGAAAAAAGCCGCCCTTTGCTTAGACAAAAAGCGACTTTCTGATTTTCATATTTTATTCCTTTCTCTCGGAAACGCCGCGGACTGCGCCCGTATGGGGGTCCATGATGAAGCCGAGCACCTCCAGATCCTTTGGCAGCAGCGGATGCTCCCGAATGGCATCGACGGTGCTTTGCACAGAATGATTGATATCCCCGAAGCCGGTCAGCCATTGCTCCACGTTTTTATGGTTTTCATCCACATGGTCAATCGCTTCCTGCGAAATGCCGCGTTCCTTCATCTTGGCAATCATTTCCTTCGGGTCAAGCAGGCGACCGCCGCAATCATCATGCCCGATGACAACGACCGTATCCACGCCCAGCTCATAGACTGCGACCAAAAGGCTGAAAATGACACTGCCATAGGGGTGCATCACGCGGCCGCCTGCGTTTTTAATCAGCTTGACATCGCCGTTTTTCAAGCCAAGGGCGGCAGGCAGAAGCTCCGTCATGCGGGTATCCATACAGGCAAGAATGGCGATTTTACGGTCCGGATACTTGGTTGTGGTATACTTTTCATAGAGACCATGCTCCACGAAGGCACGGTTATAATCCAACATTTTCTTTACGAAATCATTCATAAAAGGGTTCACCTCGTTCATCGTTTTTTCATATTATACTCTTTTTTAAGGATTTTGTCTCTTTTTGTATGGCAAAATTTTACAAAAAAATAAAAAGGCACTTGTCTTTTTATGTAAATATGCTATGCTATTCTTATATAAAACAATGTAACTATTTTTATTTCTGTGCGGACGCAGGAACGGGCGTATGTACAGAAAAAGGCACAATCGGCGAAAGCCGATGTCGCAAAGCCAAGGGTCTAAACGGCGAGGGGATTTGCCGCAGGACAGCCGGCTACCGAAATACATATTGTTTCCCTGTTCCGAAACCCGCAGACAGGAAAAGGGGGGTTTTTATGACAGAGAAAAACAAAGGCAAGAAGCTTCTCACTTGGACATTGGCACTTTCTATGACGCTTGCCCTGCCGCCGGTTGGGGTATTCGCAGAGGATGGTGCCGGGGGCGAAGGCTCTCAGCAGACGAATATCGCGTCTGCTACAGAACAGCCTGACGGCTCGTCCAACGGAAGCGGAACAGCCAACAACGAAGGGAACAAACTAGCAAGCACATCTGAGGAAGGCGGACAGAATACCCAAACTGCCCCACCCTCAGAGACACTTGGTACTCCTCCTCCTTCCGGTGAGGGGCAGAACGGTAAAGATGAAACCCCAACGCCACCTGTAGGCGGTGGAGAAACAACGAAAGACGAAGGTACAGGCGAGGGTAGCACTCCTACCGTGGGTGAAGGTGGAAACAAAGGCGAAAGCGAAAGCGGAACAACTGGCGAAGTAAAGTATGCGGCAACCATCGTTGGTAAAGAGGGAACAACCTACGAAACACTACAGGCGGCAATCAACGAGGCTGAAAACGGCGATACCGTTGTACTGGCGAAGGATGTAACCGAAAACATCAATATCAACAAATCTATTACACTGGATTTGAATGGGAAAACCTTAACAGGCTTAGGTGACGATTCCGTTGTAACCATTACCGGCAGTGACACAAAAGTTACTGTAACAAGCAGCGCGGAAGAAAAAGGGGTTATTACCGGTGGCAATAATCCTTCTAATGGTGGCGGTTTCTCTATTCAAGATGCAACCGTTAGCTTACACAACTTATCCATTACTGAAAATAAAGCAATCGGTGACGGTGGAGGAGTCACAGGCGGTGGTGGTATCTATGCAAAGGATGCAAATCTAACCTTGGACAATGTTCACGTTTATGAAAACACTGCTGACCTTGAAGAGCATGAGGCTGCTGACGGCGGCGGCATTTTGTCTATCGGCGGTGCTCTAACCATTAAAAACAATTCTGTTATCGAAAATAATACTGCCATAGATGACGGCGGTGGTATTTGTGCAAGCAATACTTTGGTAAACATCGAGGCTTCTGTAATTCAAGATAACCATTCCTTATATGGCGGAGGACTTTATGTTACTGGAAAAAACTCTTGTACAATTACCCAAAACACACGTATTCAAAATAACCGTGCAGAGTATATGACCCCTAAACAAAAAGAAACTGAATTCATGGTTCCTATTGGCGGAGGTATCTACTGTGGTGACGGACTTGATTTGACGATTCAGAATTCTACTGTTGCCTTGAATATCGGCGGTGAACAAGGCGGTGGTATCGTAGCTTATAGTATAGGTGAGCTAATCTTAGATCATGCTGAAATTACCAATAATAACGCAACTGTTGGCGGTGGTATTTTTGCTTTGTGTACTGCCGCAGCTAATACCCATATTACTTTACGGAACGACTCCTCCATTAACAAAAACTCTGCTACATCTTTCGGTGGTGCTATTTACGGAGCTCCTGTTCTGAAAGGTATACCTTTAAGCATAACTGTTGAAAGCAGTTCTATTTATGATAATGAAGCTGCAAATGGTGCTGGCATTGCAATTTACAATCAATTTGATAAAAAAGATGCAACGATTACTATTAAATCCGGCGGTAAATTGTATGGTAATAAAGCAACAAATGGTTATGGTGGTGGTATTTACAGCCAAAACACAACCATTACTATTGGTGAAAATACCACAAATTCGGATTCTAATGAAGAGGAACCTATTACAAATAATAACGGTGCTTCTATCTGCAACAACCAAGCAAGCGTCGGCGGCGGTGGTATTTATGGATTTAACTCAAATATTATACTCGCCGAAGACAATGCACTGTATAACAATGCTGCACAAAAAGCCGGTGATGATTTATTCACGTTTGGCACTAATAGTATGATTTCTCTTGCAGATGCAACAAAGATGTCGGGTGACAGAAAACTTGCTTCTGATGGCGAAAAAATTACAGGTTGGTTCTATGACGGCTATAAGGATGGTTGGTGTTCTCGTTGGGGCGCAGAAACAGAGAATGGTCAAAAATATTTCGATGCCTATGTAACAGATGAAACCGCTCCTGTCCAATTTGGTCTGAAAGCGGCATACAAACCCGCACCTCCCAGCGGTGGTGGTGGCGGCGGTGGCGGCGGACATCGTCCCAAGCCCAAGCCGACAGTAGAAATTCCTGATGATGACGCACTGGGTCTGAACAACACTGACCACTTTGCTTACATTGTTGGTTACGGGAATGGCGAAGTACAGCCGCAGAATTCCATCACCCGTGCAGAGGTAGCGGCAATCTTCTTCCGTCTGTTGGAGGATGGTATCCGCAATGAAAACTTCACACATCAGAATGATTTCTCCGATGTGGCGGCGGATGCATGGTATTGCAGCTCCGTTTCCACGCTGAGCAGGATGGGCATTATCGCAGGGTATCCCGATGGGACATTCCGCCCGAACGCACCCATCACGCGTGCGGAATTTGCGGCAATCGCAACACGCTTTGACAACAACGGCGACAAAACGCCCGTAAGCTTCACCGATATCATCGGGCATTGGGCAGAAGGCGAGATTACGGTTGCGGCGAACCATGGCTGGGTAAGCGGCTACGGCGACGGTACATTCCGTCCCCAGAATCAGATTACCCGTGCAGAAACCATGTCTCTGGTAAACCGTGTGCTGAAACGTCTCCCTGAGACTCCGGCGGATTTGCTCCCCGACATGATTACATGGACGGATAACGCTGATACAAGCAGCTGGTATTACCTGCCCGTACAGGAGGCAACCAACAGCCATTACTATGAATTCAAAGAGAATTCCAAGCATGAAAAATGGACAGAGCTGCGCGAAACACGCGATTGGTCTAAATTAGGATAAAAAATAAGGGAAGGACTTAGTCCTTCCCTTTTTATTGCCTTAAAACAATCAGCTTTCAGCCAAAGCAAGCTTTATGGTTGTATCCGCATAGGGTACTTTTACCTCCGGCGAGCCTGCTGCGTAAGGCAGAATATCATAAGGATTATAATACAGCACCAGTGCGTCCTCCGTCAGGCAGAAATTGACTGCGGAAAGCGCTTTCTCGATACTCCCCTGATAATACTCAAGCAATTCGCCTGCATCCTCTTTGACATACGCCTCAAATTTTTCCTTTACATAGCTATCCGTATCGGCGGCATTCTTCCCCAGAACCTCGCTCAGCGTAAGTGCTTTATTTTCCGCCAGATTAAAGGTCTTGGAGCTTTTCAGCGTATTGGGATGTGCGCCGTAGGTATTCGCATAATCCATCTGTGTGATAGAAAGCAGGTTATCCTGATTCAGACTAACCTCAAAGGAGCGTGTGAAAACCATTGGATGGTAATTCTTGCCCTCGGAAGCAAGGACTGCCGCGGCAGAATCCTTAAATTCCGCTTCCGCTTCGGAAATAGCAGCTTCGGCATCCTTTTTATACTGTTCATTTACCGCTGTGATAAAGGCGTTATTGTCCTTATTTTCAATGACAGGGTATTCAAACGCTATCGTAATCAGGATATTTCCCTTATCATCTGTTATATTCTTGGAAATATGTGCGGATGTAACGGCATACTGCCCCTGTTTTTTCTGAATATCCACGGTTTTGGTATCGGCAGACCAATCAACGGTGCAGTCCAGACCTTCGGAAATGGCTCTCAGCGGCACAAGGGTTCTGCCGTTTACGATTTTCGGCGCAACATCCAGCTTCTTTGTTTCGCCATCAACGGTGATTTCGTTTTTGCCGATTTCCAAAGTGATCCATTTATTGCCTCTGTTTGCCGTAACCACCTGCGCGCCATTCTCCTTCGTATAGGAAACGGCACAGTCCAGTGCTTCAAAAATCTTTCTGAACGGCACAAGGGTTCTGCTGTTTTCAATCACGGGATTTACATCAAACTCCATCTGACTGCCGTTCAGGTTTACCGTAACAGCATCCGCCGCATAGACAGGCACTGCACCAAAAACCAGTGCTGCGCCTAAGGCAAGGCTTACATTTCTTTTTACCGTATTTCTCTTCATCCTAAATCCACTCCTTTTTATTCCGCTTCAATGGCATCCAGAAAAGCATAGAAATTTTTGAGCCTGCTCCATTCCTCTGCGAGGAACTGTGGTAATTCAGGGGAAAAGAGGATATCCTCCATACCGCCGCGTGCCACAAGCAGAACATCCTTTTTGGGATACCACGCCTGCAAAAGCGGGGAAAGCGTTTCGTTTTTGAATTTTTTATATGCTCTCCCTTCCAGATGGAAAAGAGGGTCTTTCTCAATTTTTTTCGCCATACGTTCAAACGCCGCAGGATTACTTTCGATTTTTCTGCGGTATGCCGCAAGGAAGGCAGACGGACTGCACCACATACCAAGACCATGCTCATAGCCTTCGGGGCTCAGCTCGAAATAGAAGGAAGGGCGTTCCTTCCATGCCGTTCCCTGCAATGCCGCATCATACAGCACAACCCAGCGGCTTGCGCGGTAAGGGCTTTTATCCTTGGAAAAGCGGATATCGCGATTGATACGGGAAACGGAGCATTTCATTTCCCTGCCACCGAAGGCTGTGCTTTCCGCCGCAAGCGCCGCTGCAAGGCTATCAAAGGGCTCCTTCAGCACGCGCTTATAGCGGTCGCGGTTTTCCTCCATCCATTCGCGGCTGTTATTCATCCGCAGCTCCCAGAGGAAATCTATTGTTTCCGCAGTAAAGCCTTCAAATGGTTTCATGGCTTAAAACTCCATTTTTTCCTTCAGATAAGGAACCAGCTCTGCGATGGGCATTCTTACCTGTTCCATGGTATCTCTGTCACGCACGGTTACGCAGTGATCCTCAACGGAATCGAAATCGTAGGTGATGCAGAAGGGTGTGCCGACCTCATCCTGTCTTCTGTAGCGCTTACCGATAGAGCCGGCATCATCATAATCGCAGTTAAATTCCTTTGCCAGAGCTGCATAAACCTCTGTCGCCTGTTCGTTCAGCTTTTTGCTCAGGGGCAGAACAGCCGCCTTGATGGGAGCCAGTGCGGGATGGAATTTCAGAACGGTTCTGACATCGCCTTCGCCGACCTCCTCTTCGTTATAAGCATCGCACAAAAATGCCAGCGTTACACGGTCTGCACCAACAGAGGGCTCGATGCAGTAAGGCACATATTTTTCATTCTTTGCCTGATCATAATAGGTCATATCCTCGCCGCTTGTGTTCTGGTGGCAGGTCAGGTCATAATCGGTTCTGTCCGCAATGCCCCACAACTCGCCCCAGCCGAACGGGAATTTATATTCGATATCTGTTGTACCCTTGCTGTAGTGAGACAGTTCTTCGGGAGAGTGATCTCTCAGGCGGATTGCATCCTCTGTCATATTCAGGCTCAGCAGGAAGTTTTTGCAGTATTTTCTCCAGTAATCCAGCCATTCCAAATCTGTACCGGGTTCGCAGAAGAATTCCAGCTCCATCTGTTCAAATTCTCTGGTACGGAAGGTAAAGTTACCGGGTGTGATTTCGTTACGGAAGGATTTACCAATCTGACCGATACCAAAGGGCAGTTTTTTTCTTGTGGTTCTCTGCACGTTTTTGAAGTTTACGAAGATACCCTGTGCAGTTTCGGGACGCAGATAAACCACGTTTTTCGCATCCTCTGTTACGCCCTGGAAGGTCTTGAACATCAGGTTAAACTGACGGATATCTGTGAAGTTATGTGCACCGCAGGAAGGGCAGACAACCTGATTATCGTCTACAAATTTCTTCATCTCTTCATTTGTCCAACCGTCTACAACCACTTCGGGCATATCGTGGGATGCCATGTGGTCTTCAATCAGCTTATCGGCGCGGAAACGCTCCTTACATTCCTTACAGTCCATCAGAGGATCGGAGAAGCCGCCAACATGACCGGATGCCACCCATGTTTGGGGGTTCATCAGGATTGCACAGTCAACGCCGACATTCTTCGGGTTTTCCTGAATAAATTTCTTCCACCATGCTTTTTTCATGTTATTTTTCAGCTCTACACCCAGAGGGCCATAATCCCATGTGTTTGCCAGACCGCCGTAAATTTCGGAACCGGGGTAAACAAAGCCTCTGTTTTTTGCCAATGCTACGATTTTTTCCATAGATTCTACTGCCATTTCAATTCCTCCTTACAAAATAACTTCTTTACACTCCGAAGGACGAAAGTAATCGCAAAACCGACTGCTCCGCTTCTACGAAGCTCCCGCATTCGCCCCATTCGTAACTTCGCACACATGCTCCGTTACTCATGTCGATACATTCGCCAAATAGATGCTGTCCTATGTGCAAGCACATGACAGCCTCTGCATGGCTCATTGTTTTACGCAAAAAAGCTCCCGTCTCCTCGCTATACAGCAAGGGACGAAAGCTTTAAAAATCTTCCGCGGTTCCACCCTCGTTGATTGATGCCGACGCATCAACCCTCTCTTGTGACACTGCTCCAAAGTGCCCTTCTCTGTTTCGCACTGCTGCCTCACACCAGCCGACAGCTCTCTGCAAATGCTCCGCAGATACTCCTCTTCTTCATCGCAGTAATGATTAACTTGTGGTTTATGATAACGCTTTTCTCTTTTTCTGTCAAGGCAAAAAATTGCACTTAAATCCGTGTATTTTTCCGCCTTTCTGCAAAGGAATAGACAAAAAATGTACGATACTTTATTCACTGTTCAAAAAAATCGCGTGTTTTCAGCCTTATGCCCATGTGAACCTCCATATATTTCCGCAGGATAAAGGTCAGCTGCTCCAGTGCTTCGGCGGAAAGCTGAAAGCCAAACGCCGCACGGCTCTCTCTTTCCAGCACAAACCGAATCGCCCTTCGGACGGCATCCGAAACAAAAATACTATCCTCTGTGCGGTGCTTTTCACAGTAAAACGCGCCCATCCTGCCGTCAAAATAGAGTGTCCCCTCGCCTTCGCCGCAGATATGGCATACATCTGACGCAAAGAGCCCATTCAGCTGCAAAAGCTTCAATTCAAAGATACGGGAAATCAGCTTCGGCGGCAGAATACCCCTATCCATCACAAGAAAGGCATAATACAAAAGCTGCAGCACGGCATCCTGCTCCATACCGGCAGGGCAGCTGCGTTCCGTCAGCTCCGCCAGATACATGCCCTCGGAGAACTTATCCATATCCAGCCGCAGACCGTAAAAGCTGTTTTTCAGCTCCGCCTGCGTGACGGAATAAAAGCCCTTACCCTCATAGACCACAAAATCGGCATAGCAGAACAGCTGCGTTGCCGCCAGAAGCTTACTTTTCGCCCTTCTGGCACCACGGGCAGAAAGCAGCACGCGACCCACGCCCTGCGCCAAAAGCACAATCTGCTTATTGCTTTCGCCCCTTGCCTGCTCACGCAGGACAATGCCGCGCAGCTTTTCCGTTCCCATAGCCGACCTCGTTTCCTTCCTAAAGCACTGAAAAAATGCTTAATAAAAATGCTTATGCCTTGACGATTCCTCTATACGGCGGCGCGGATTCTGCGATTCCTTTTCCGCCTGTCTGCGGTAGCGCAGATAATCCGCCACCTGTCCTGTTTGCAAAAATCTCTGCCAGTGTTCTCTTTCGTTCATACAGCACATCCCCTTTCGGGAATAGGATATGGAGAAAGAAAACCGCCCATACTATAAAAAACTTGCCATTCAAAAACACTAAACCTTTTTCACGGGACTCTGTCCCGTACCCTGACAGGGGAATGATTCCCCTGTACCCCCATTTGCAGAAACATTTCATGTTTCTGCGGTATCGGGGCAAGGGTGCAGTACCGCCAAGACAGAGCGGCGGTGCATATCTAAATCCCAATTCTCTAAAACCCCTATATCCTCGCACAAACATCGTTTGTGCGAAAAATCAGGTCAAGGGCATGATGCCCTTGTGGGGGTGTTGGGGTACGCACCGCCGAACAGATGCGGCGGTTGCCCGAAGGGCAAGGGTTGAAAACCCTGCTTGAACAACGTCCCCAAGGTCTTGCCCCCAAGGTCTTATATGTTTTTCTTATCGTAGCCGAAGTTTTTCAGCAGGAAATCACTATCCCGCCAATCCTTCTTCACCTTCACCCAAAGCTGTAAATAAATGGGCGAGCCAAGCAATCTCTGCATATCATAGCGTGCGGTGGAGCCAATGCGCTTGAGCATCGCCCCCTGCTTGCCGATGATAATGCCCTTATGCGAATCCCTCTCGCAGTAAATGGTTGCCTGCACATCCACGATATCCTTATCGGGACGCTTCTTCATGGACATAATTTCCACCGCGATCCCATGCGGTACCTCATCCTGCAAAAGATAGAGCGCCTTTTCGCGAATAATCTCCGACGCAATCTGGCGTTCGGGCTGATCCGTCACCATATCCGCAGGGAAATACTGCGGCCCCTCGGGGAGATATTTCCGAATGACAGACAGCAGCTCACCTGTATTTCTGTCCTTCATGGCAGAAATCGGCACAACCTCCGCAAAGGGATATGCCTTGCTGTAAACGGAAATCACCTCCAGCAGTGTTTCCCGTTCTACGGTGTCGATTTTATTGATAACCAGCACAACGGGTGTTTTTACGTTTTTGATGCGTTCCAGAACGTATTCATCCATTGTCTGCACCTCTGTGGTGGGTTCAATGAGCATCAGCACCAGATCCACCTCGTTAAAGGTTGTTTCCGCAGAACGCATCATATATTCGCCCAGCTTGGATTTCGGCTTATGGATACCGGGGGTATCCAGAAAAACACACTGAAAATCCTCCTTCGTCAGGATGGATGTGATTTTATTTCTTGTGGTCTGCGGCTTATGCGAGGTAATGGCAATCTTCTCCCCAATCAGGCAGTTCATCAGCGTGGATTTGCCGACATTCGGTCTGCCGATCAATGCAACAAAGCCGGAGTGAAATTTTTTCATTCTGTTTCTACCCCTCTTTCCTTCAGCATTTCCTTCTGCTCTGCCAGAAAGATTTCATCCTTTTTCTCCCAATCCTTCGCCATATCCAAAAGAAGCACATATTGCAGCCATCTTTCGTTTTTGGTATCAATATCCTCCTGCGACAGCCCCTTAATCAGACACAGCGCCTGATAATATTTCATGCCGTTTTCTGCTGTCATATATTCGGAATTCATCCCCAGAACAACGTGGATTTTGTTGGTATTGGGCAGGCGGTATCTTCTGATATCATCCTGAAAATCGGTTACATCCTTTCCCATCATTTTCGCAAATTCGCAGGCAGCCTTATAATGCGCCATCAGCTCACTCTCTGTGATTTTCACACGAAATGCGCCCCAGTTTTCCTCGATATAGGCAACCACCTCTTCCATGGTTCTTGCGTTTGCCTTCAGTTCCACATCTGCAAATTTTGCCTTCAAAGCGTCAATGCCGTTCATGTTTTTTTCCTCCTAAATTCTCTTTCCATGTTCCTTCAATTCGTCCCACTTGGCACGAATCGCCTGCATATCCTCCCACGCAGGACGTTTTTTTGTGGCATCCCTGAGCAGCGCAGAGGGATGATAGGTTGCTATGATATGATACCCCTTTCGCTCAAACCACTGCCCTCTCTGGCGTGTAATGCGAAATTCGGGGTCGATAATCGTTGTGGCGGCAATCCGCCCCAGACAGACGATGATTTTCGGCTGAATGAGCATCAGCTGATATCTGAGATAATTCAGACATGCCTCCTTTTCATCATCATGGGGGTCACGGTTGCCGGGCGGACGGCACTTGACCACATTGGCAATATAGGCATCCTCTAAGGAAAGTCCGACACTTGCCAGCATTTTATCCAATAATTGTCCCGCAGGGCCTACAAAGGGTACGCCCTGCAAATCCTCCTGCTGACCGGGACCCTCCCCGATGAACAGAATATCCGCATTGCGGCTGCCCTTGCCAATGACAACATTGGTGCGCATTTCCCATAGCCTGCATTTTTTGCAGGAATGGCACGCGCCCTCTAAAATTTCCCAGCTTTTTTCCGCCATGCCTTCCACCTCAAACTCTTACTTACAAATATATTCCGCCAAAGCGTCCCGCGCCGAAGTGCTGAAGCTTGCACCTGCGCCCCAGTCAAAGCGGAAAATTATCCCTTGACCGCCGCCGCCGGCAGAAAAATGCACCCTTGTGTGCTTCTCCAGATTATCCGCCAGAAAGGTCAGCGTGGCTCTGTTGCCGGAGCGCATATAATATTTCTCGAACAGCACCATGATGATTTCCTTGCCATCCGGCAGGATTCGCACATATTCATCCAGAATTTCTCCCGAATACAAGCCGGCTGTCACTGCCTCCTTGACCTTCTCCGCCGCCTCTTTCGGGGAAAGATATACATAAAAATCCATTTTTTCCATCGGGATTCCTCCTTACCTGATGTCCTCCTTGCGAAAGCCCATCGGAAGCAGCTCTCTGACTGTATATGTTACCACGCCCTTTTCCTCGCTGTAAAGCAGGACTTTGCCTTCGGGCATAAATTCCGCTAAAACCTGCCTGCAAATGCCGCAGGGAGAGGCATAGTCCCCACTGCTTGCCACGATTGCGATTTTCTCAAACTCCCGATATCCCTCGGAAACCGCCTTGAAAACGGCTGTCCGCTCGGCACAGTTCGTTGCTCCGTAGGACGCATTTTCAACGTTGCAGCCCTTGAAAAGAGCACCGTCCTTCGCTAAAAGCGCCGCCCCGACACGGAATCCGGAATAGGGCACGTAGGCGTTTTTCATCGCATCCTTCGCCTGTAAAATCAATGCTTCGTCTGTCATAAGGGAATCCCCTCCTTTGCTGCCTGCCATCCGGCAAAAAATACTCTCCCGAAGATTTAAAAACGCTGTCAGAACTTTGCTCCGCAAAGCCGCCTGCGGCGGTGCCGTTTCTCTTCGGCATTCATTACTTTTTCCAATGGGAAAAAGTTTTTCAACAAGCCGCCGCCCGAAAATCATTCCGCCCGATAGAAAATACTTTTCAGAACTGTTTAGCCTGCGTCTCTGTTCTGAAAAGTTTTTTCTATGCAAGGGCGGTTGCGTAAAGCAAGGGCGGTTAAACGAGTTTTTTCTATGCAAGGGCGGCGGTTTCAACCACTTTCATTCTCTCGGAAAGCCTGCCTGTAATAAAATCTCCTTCTGGCGGCGGAACATCTCCGCTTCCTCCTCCGGCTCCATGTGGTCGTAGCCTAAAAGATGCAGCATGCTGTGCGCCGTCAGAAACGCAATTTCCCGTTTCAGAGAATGTCCGTATTCCTCCGCCTGCTCCTTCGCACGCTCCAGAGAAATAATAATGTCCCCCAGAACGATTTCGTCATTCTCGTTGACCTCTGCTTCTTCTCCCTCCGCAAACGTCAGCATGGGAAAGCTGAGTACATCCGTTGCTCTGTCAATGCTTCTGAACTGGCGGTTAATCTCGCGGATTTCCTCGTTATCCACAATGGAAACGCTGATTTCGCAGTCCTCGTCAAATTCTTCGTATCGCAGGGCCTCTGCCGCCGCCCTGCGGATGGCATCCTCCAGCTCCGCCGTCAATGGCTCGTCCGTTCTGTTATCAATCAGTAAGTTCACTGCTTTCTTCCTCTCTTTTTTCTTCTCTTTTTTCTTTCTTTTCTTCCGTCTTGCTTTCCTCTGCGCCCTTCTTCGCCGCTGCATTGATTTCTTCCTGCTTGGGATACGCCACTCTCTCGTGATACATCCCCTGGAATACCTTCAAAAATGCTCTGCGGATGATTTCCAGCTCATGAATCCCTAAGCCGCTGTTGTTCAGCTGTCCGTCATCCAGCTTGTCCTTGATGAGCGTTTTAATAACACTTTCCGCTTCTGCCAGTGTTTTTCCGCTGCCAAGCATGGAGCGCACCGCCGCTTCTACCGTATCCGCAAGCATGACAACCGCAGATTCTCTCGTGCTCGGAATCACACCCTGATAGCGGTAATCCGCTTCATTCACGTTATCCGCACCATAAAGCTTGAGCGCCTTAAAATAGAAAAACTTCACAAGGCTTGTCCCATGATGCTCCCGAATGACATCCAGAATGACATTCGGCAGACCGTGTACTCTCCCCATTTCCACACCGTCCTTCGGGTGCTGTGTAATGATTTTCGCACTCGTTTCGGGTGCAAGGTCATCATGGGGATTATAGCCCGCCTGATTTTCCGAAAACATCTGCGGATTTTTCAGCTTGCCGATATCGTGATAATATGCACCTGCTCTTGCCAGAGCAGTATTTGCGCCGATTTCATACGCCGCCGTCTCTGCCAGATTTGCCACAATCAGGCTATGATGATACGTTCCCGGCGCTTCAATCATCAGCCGACGAAGCAGCTCATTATTCGGGTTTGTCAGCTCCAGCAGGCGCAGGGGCGTGTTCGCCTCAAAGGTTGCCTCCCAGAAGGGCAGGCTGCCCACCGCAATCACAACGGAAACCAGTCCCATCATCGCCGCAAACAGGCACTTTAACAAAAGTCCTGCGGAATAGCCGCTTTCAAAAAACAGCCCTACCCCAAACATTGCCGCAAAGCTGACCGCCGCCATCGCCACAGCCACCCAGACCATCCGCTGACGCTTTTCCGTTTTCTGGATGAGCAATGCACCTAAGGTGCCGACCAGAAGGGAATACATCAGAAACTGCACATCCCCATTGAAGATGAAGCAGCCGATGATGCAGAACAGCGTATTCATCACCAATGCTACGCGCCGCCCCACCAGAATGCTTGTCAGCATGGCAAACAGCCCAAGTGGAATCAGCGTAAAATAAGCCGCGCCGCCCATCAGCCGCAGCAGCAGTATCATAATCACATAAATCGTAAAGAGCATTTTCGCTTCATTTGGCTTCAGCTCAAACTGCCCTCTGCCCCATACGAAGAAGAGATACAGCGCAACAAACAGCAGCACAACCAGCAGAAAGCTCCCCAAAAGCGGCAGCACACTGCTTTTATAATCGGCACCGCCGACCAGATGCAGGCTCACCAATCTATCATAAATCTCCTGCGTGATGATTTCGCCCTCATCCACAATTTTCTGGTTTTTGCGGATCATCACATCCGCAACCTCTGCGCGCTTTTCCTCTCTCGCGGCTTCGATTGCCGCTTCATCGGGCAAAAGGTTCGGTGTAATCGCCGCATCGAAAATTGCCCCTGCCATTTCCTTTAGGCCTTTATTCCATGCCGTTGCCGCAAAGGCTTCGTTTGCCTTCTGCCTGCCTTCCTCCAGCGCATCGGCGGTAATGCCCTCGGTATAGAGATTGTTCATCGTGACCAGGCAATCCTCCTGAAAAAGGGTGCGATTGGATTTCCCCAATGCCTGATACGCCTTAAGCTCCCGTTCAGAAAGCACAACCGGCAGCTTCCAAGGGGCCTCCTGCGCCTTTTCGACAAAGCTTTCGCCCTGCTTCAAATTGGCAAGAATCTGTTCCAAATCCTGAAACAGCTCCTTCACCTCGGCATTGCTTCCCTCCTCCACCGCGGCATCCTGCTTATAAATAGGGGCAACGCTGTCCGCCGCCGCATCCTTGAGCTTATTGGTCGCAACCTCATCCACCGCATCCGCTTCGGCAACATAGCGTTTTTCCGCCACAGAGCCGACCTGCACAGTATCCAGCTGCTGCACATAGGAGCCTGTGCCGATGCAGAGAAGCGTCAGCAGAAAGGCAACCGCAAACATCACCTTGCGCGCCTTTTTCTGCTTTCTGTTATTTATGAGGGATTCGTCTTTCCTTCTTGCCATCCTGCTCGCCTCGTTTCCTGTTTTCAAACTTTTCGTATGCCAGAATGATTTTCTGCACCAGAGGATGACGCACAACGTCCTTATTCGTCAGGGTAATCTGCCCGATGCCCTCGATACCGGAAAGAATTCGCGTTGCCTCCGTCAAGCCGCTGCGCTTGCCCTCCGTCAGGTCAATCTGCGTCACATCTCCCGTAATAACCGCCTTCGAGCCATACCCGATACGGGTCAGAAACATTTTCATCTGCTCAGGTGTCGTATTCTGCGCTTCATCCAGAACGATAAACGCATTATCCAACGTGCGTCCACGCATATATGCCAGAGGGGCAACCTCAATCAGACCCTTTTCCATGTTTTTCATGAAATTTTCCGCGCCCATGATTTCATACAGCGCATCATACAGGGGACGCAGATAGGGGTCTACCTTCTGCTGCAAATCTCCGGGCAGAAAGCCCAGCTTTTCCCCCGCTTCAATGGCAGGACGGGTCAGGATAATGCGGTTCACCTCGTTATTTTTAAAGGCAGTAATCGCCATTGCCATTGCCAGATAGGTTTTCCCTGTACCGGCAGGGCCAATGCCGAACACAATCGTATTATTTTTAATTAAATCAACATATTTTTTCTGCCCCAGTGTTTTGGGCTTCAGCGGTCTGCCGTTTACGGTAATGCAGATGAAATCATCATACATTTTTTCCAGCTCACGCAGGTCGGTTTCCTCTGCGGAGGAAATGAAATATTCCAGATTCTGCTCCGTAATTTCCTCGCCCTTTTTCACCAAAGCAACAAGAGAATGGAGAATATTCCAAGCCTTATGGACATCCTTTTCCTCGCCCGAAATCTTTACATCATCCCCACGATTGACAATGCTCACGCCGCACGCCTTCTCGATTTTCTTGATATTTGCATCAAACTGCCCGAATACAGGCAGAATGATATGGTTTTCCATCTGTATGGTTCTTTCAAAGCTCATTCGCGTTTCCCTGCTCCTTTTCTTCGTTCTGATTTTCTGTTTCTATGTTCTGCTTTTTCTCCTCTATTCTTTCCGCCATGGTAATTTCCGCATCTGCGCGGACACTGTTGGCGTAAACCTCATATCTGATTTGTATATCCTCTATTGTACCGTAAGAAAACAATAAATTCTCTGCATTTTTTCTTAATTTTTCTTCCAGAAGCGTTTTTGCTTCCGCCACGGTGCGCGTTTTCTGCACCGTTTCGTATGCTCGCCAGCGCTCCATCCGCCATGTGAGGGGCAGTTTCCTATCCCCCAGACCGAGGGTTTTCTCGGAAAGCAGCTCCCTTTCCCACTGCACATCACTGTCGGGGTGAAGGATATCCAATTCCCTTCCCGAAAAGAGAAGGCTGTGGTTTTTCCTTTCCTCGCCGCTATAGACAGCTTCCTCATACTGCAAAGGCAGCTCCTCAGTCAGCCGCCGCCAGATGCGCGCCGTTACGGTTCCTTCCGCCGCAGTATATGCGGTATGCTGTTCCTCCCCCTCCAAGCCAATCGTCAGCGCGGAGGAAATCAGCACATCCCCCTTTTTCACTACATCCCCTGCGGCAACCAGAGGGGTTCCCCGTTCCGCAGTAATCTGCAAAATCACGCCATCCGTCGATGCAACGATATCACAGGGTGTTTCCTTATCAATGATTTCGACCCCTTCAATCGTTTCCGCAAGTCGGATGGTCGCATCTGTTCCATGAATCCCGACGCTTACCCACGAAATGTCCGCAAAGTCCTCCAAAAGTCCATTGGTGACAGCCTGTGTGTCCACACTCCGTTTCCGGACACCGGGGTATAGTCCCATTTCCTTGCAGGCGGAGAGAAGCTCCTCCTTGGAAAGGCGTTCATTCCCCTCAATCCGCATTACCCAGACAAACGAGGACAGAAGATACAGCCCTGCCGCAAAGCACAAAAGCCCTGCCGTCCAGACCTGCCGCCTGCCAAATCGCCCCAGAAAAACGGGCAGACCGCCATAGGAGAGCACCTCCAGCGCACAGCCCGTTTTTTCGGCACACGCCTGCAAAAGCTCCAAGCTGTTTCCTGCTGCTTTCATCGTCATGCCGGCACCCTCGCGTGCCACCTCCCATAGATAGACACCGCGATACGCCGCCATATTCATGAAGCGTTCCGCCGAAAAGCCCTTCACCCTTATTTTAACATATCCACATAAATAATACCATAACGCTAGGAACAAAATCCTCCCCCCAATGTCCTGCCCGGATGCTCATTGCAGAAATTCCATTTTTTCCACTCTGCCCGTCACCACCATGCACTCTGCCGAAAGCTGCTTCAGGCAAAGCCCCTGCCCCTCCAGCCGCAGAACTCCTGCCGCCGTGCCGATGCGCACCGTCTCCTCGCTGTATTCCAGAATCCCCTTATAATTTTCTATCGTAACCTCCTCCTGTCCGATAAAGGAAATCAGCGGCAGATGCAGCAGTATTTCCTTCGGCAGCTCCAGTGCCTCTGTCATATTCCTACGAAATCCCATGCCATCACCTCATTTATTCACTTTATGCAAACAGGGGATAAACTAGAATTTTCTACATGCTTTTCTGCATGCAAAAAGGCAGAGCCTTTGCTCCGCCTTTTCGCTGTGCGCATTCATTTTTTTCAGAGGAACTCTCATGTGAGAGGAACTGCTTTATTTTTGATTGCCGCTCTTTAGTTTTCGATTGCTACCATATCCTCGGGAATGGTGATATCCAGTGCTTCTGCGATGTCAGCATTGTATTTTTCTGTGATGCCGTCAGTTACATAGCCGATGGCCATCTGTGCGGGATCTGCGCCGTTTGTCAGAATTTCGTAAGCCATTTCCGCTGCCTTTACGCCCAGATCATAGTAGCTGATGGACAGAGTTGCCAGACCGCAGCCGCTGCACATGCCTTCTTCACCGGTTACAACAGGAATCCCTGCGGGAACCGCTACGTTCTTTACGATTTCTGTGTTATTTGCGATGGTGTTGTCTGTAGGGATATACAGTGCATCACATTCGCCGACTGCCTTTGTTACAACAGACTGTACCTCGTTGGAATCTGCTGCTGTAAATTCAGCCCATGCAATGCCTTCCTTATCCAGCTCAGCCTCTGCCAGCTTCGCCTGATATGCAGAGTTGGGTTCTGCAGAGCAGTATACGATGCCAACCTTCTTTGTATCGGGAACCAGCTTCATGAGCAGCTGAATCTGCTGATCAACGGGTGCCAGATCGGAAACACCGGTTACGTTTCTGCCGGGCTTTTCATTGGAATCAACCACGCCTGCTGTTTTATAGTCTGTTACGGAGGTGCCAACGATAGGAATATCCCCTGTTGCCGCTGCTGCCGCCTGCAAAGCTGTGGTTGCGTTTGCCATAATCAAATCAACATCATTGGAAACAAATTTTGTTGCAATCGTGGTGCAGTTTGTCTGCTCGCCCTGTGCGTTCTGATAATCGAATTTTACCTTATCGCCCAGAAGCTCTGTCAGCTTATCCTCAAAGCCCTTTGTTGCCGCATCCAATGCAGGGTGCTCCAGCTGCTGAATGATGCCGACTGTATATGTTTCGCCCGCGTCATCGGAATTGTCTGCCGCATCATTCCCGCCGCAGGCTGTCAATGCCATTGCTGCAGCCATCATTGTGGCTGTCATTTTCATCCATTTTTTCATAAGAATCTCTCCCTTTTTCCTCAGTTTCCCCTTTCGGGTTTTGCTTTATTACATGCACGCATATCCGCGTCACACTGTTAAAGTCATTATAGCACTCAAATCTTCAATGTCAAGCATAATCCTCCCTTTTTTGCAAGTATTTTGTATACCTGTATCCGCCGTCCGCGCACAAAAAAGGACACATCTTATAGAGTGTCCTTTTTGTTTTTTCTGTTTTCAAATCAGCCGAGCAGGGCGCGGTCGTTTGCAAATTCCTTGCCGCTGGCAACGGTGAACTGATGCAGCAGGTCATCAACGGTCAGGTTTTTCTTTTCCTCTCCCTTGATGTCCAGAATAATCTTGCCGTCCCACATCATAATCAGACGGTTGCCATGCACAATGGCATCCTTCATGTTATGCGTTACCATCAGCGCAGTCAGGTTATGCTCCGCAATAATCTTATCGGAAAGCTCCAGAACCTTCGCCGCTGTTTTCGGATCCAGTGCCGCAGTATGCTCATCGAGCAGGAGCAGCTTGGGCTTTTTCAGCGTTGCCATCAGAAGGGTCAGTGCCTGTCTCTGTCCGCCGGAAAGCAGACCTACCTTTGCGCGCAGACGGGTTTCCAACCCCAAATCCAGTGGCTTTAGAAGCTCAACATATTCTTCTCTTTCTTTTTTTGTAATCCCCCATCTGAGGGTACGGGTCTGTCCGCGGCGTTTTGCCACAGCCAGATTTTCTTCGATTTCCATATCGGCAGCTGTCCCGTTCATGGGGTCCTGGAATACGCGCCCCAGATATTTTGCTCTTTTGTGTTCGGGCAGCTTTGTGATATCCTCGCCATCAATGATAACAGAGCCGCTGTCTACAGGCCAAACGCCCGCAATGGCATTCAGCATGGTGGATTTCCCCGCGCCGTTGCCGCCGATGATAGTAACAAAGTCGCCATCCTCCAGCGTCAGATTGATGCCGTTTAAGGCTCTTTTTTCATTGATAGAACCGGGATTGAAGGTTTTATAGATATTTTTCAGCTCAAGCATTCTTGCCGCCTCCTCTCTTTACATGGCTGGCAGCATATTTGCCCTTCAGGTGGGGCAAAGCAAGGAATGCCGCTACAATCAAAGCACTGATCAGCTTCAGGTCGGTGGTTTCCAGACCAAGCCACAGCACCACCGCGATAACGATATAATACAGAATTGCACCGCCGACAACGCCAAGCATACGCAGTGCATAGTTATAATCAAATCTCTTGAATACAACGCCCGCAATGATAACGGATGCCAGACCGATAACGATAGCACCACGCCCCATGTTTACGTCTGCATTGCCCTGATACTGCGCATACAGACCGCCTGCAAGCGCAACCAGACCATTGGATACCATAAGCCCCAAAACCTTCATTGTATTGGTATTGATGCCCTGTGCGCGTGCCATTTTTTCATTATTGCCCGTTGCACGGAAGGCACGACCCATTTCTGTACCGAAGAAGCCATACATCAGCGCGATGACTACAATACAGAAAATCGCGGAAACAATGATTGCACCGTGGATATCTCTCAGGCTGAGAATCAGATTATATTTATCTACGCTGATTGCCTGATTGGATTTACCCAAAATACGCATATTGACAGAATACAGACCCAGCTGGGACAGGATACCTGCCAGAATACCGGGGATACCCAAAGCCACATGGAAGATACCTGTTACCATGCCTGCCAGCATACCGACAATCGTAGCCACTACCAGAGCAACCGCTACGTTATGCCCGGAAAGCATCATCATAACTGCAACGGAGCCGCCTGTCGCAATGCTGCCGTCTACGGTCATATCCGCAAAATCCAATACCTTAAAGGTGATGTAAACGCCGATGGCAAAAACACCCCAAATCAGCCCTTGGGCGATGGAGCCCGGAAGGGCATTGAGCAATGCCATAATATTCATAAATATACCTCTTTCTATGCTTTCTTTTTTTACAGGAATAAGCGAAGCACATGCTTCGCTTATTCCTGTATTCAATTCAAATCAAACCGCAGGTCTTTCGCTTAAGCAACCGGCTCCATCCCTTCGGGGATTGTAACACCCAATGCTTCTGCGATATCTGCATTATCAATGATCGCCTGCAGGGTTTCTTTGTTTTTTGCCCGCACCTGCTCCCGGTTCACTTTTGCCTGTGCTACAAGCGCACTGACCGATCCATTTGTCAGCACCGCCTCTCCCGGATTTCCGTCCACCTGATCGTTATCCGCTGTCTGGAGGGAGCTGTCACCTCCTGTGTCCTGATCCGAAATATCCAGAAGTTCCTTATTTGCCATCTCGCTTCCCGTCTCTGCTGTTTTGTTTTTCGAGCCAAAAATTTTTCCGGAATAGTTCAGATATCCTGCCGCAGCGATCATCACCGCAAGAACCGCAATCACAATCTGATTTTTCTTAAATACTCGTTTCACTTCACAAGCCTCCTTTTTATGTATCATCCCCGTTTCATTATTTTTATCTTATGCGCTTCTACACCAAATAATGCCTGTACCGCTTCTGTGATATTTTCAATCACGATGGCATTATCTCCGCCATCTGCAATTACGAGAACACCTTCTATCCGGGGACTTAATTCCTGTTTCACATATGGCGTTTCTTCTCCATTTCCGTTTGCATAAACTGCCGTCTCTGAAGAACTGGTATTTTTTCCTCCGCTCTCCCCTTCCTGCACCTCACTTGTCATCTCCTGATCCTTTTCCACTACCTTTTCCGAGGAAGAAGCCAGAGTGATCATCACCTTTACATTTCCAACTCCTTCTACTTTTGCAAGTGCATTTTCCAGCCGTGTTTCCAGTGCATCTGTATAAGTATCCTCTGATGCATTTTCCGCCTTCTGCACCTGCTGTTCATCCTGTGTCTGGTCTGATTTTATATCGGAAACAGGCATCGCGATCACAACCAGAAGCAGTCCGACAAGCAATATGATCAGCCATTTGTCTTTTTTTATTTTACGGATTTCAAACATCTTCATTCACCGCCCTTTTCGAGCAAATCCGCCGCATACTCCATCTCTTTTATCATCTGCTCATACCCCGCCGTCCGATACAGCTCCGTTACCTGTCCGGCTTCCCCCATAAGGTCCAGAACCGGCTGGGCAAGCAG
>ERZ838516.1309-NODE-1309-length-33114-cov-13.603164_pt1 | contig 33114 bp, 26 predicted proteins | sample MGYA00519910_ERZ838516 | MGnify/ENA primary metagenome ERZ838516 (study PRJEB31850, sample SAMEA3708837) | human gut metagenome | biome: human gut; feature: human-associated habitat; material: faeces | place: China | collected 2014 ... | reverse complement strand
GAAAACGGTTTTTACAGGTTACAATTCCTTTGCAGGCAAAACAGCCCAGAAAGCAGCTGGTATATCAAATGCTGCGAATCGTGCAAGTGCGACTTATACAAACAATGGTACATATTCGAAAAAAGATTCCTCTCTAACGTCAAGTAAGATAGATAAGGAAGTATAGGAATATTGTATGAGTGACTAATTTAAGTAAATGTATATCACTAATTAGTAAACATGAAAGTGAATAGGCGATTAGCAAATCTGGCGGGATATGTTGTATGTCAGCAGACAAACGACAGTTCTAAATTCTTTCAAACAACTAATATGAAGAAGAATACAGCAGAACAAAAAGAATATATAGATACTGCGGTATCTATGATTGAGAAAGCACAAAAAATATTTGGACGCATGCGTGGATTTGTATGCATGATTCAGACAATGAAATTGTTAATTCGCAAGCAAATATGAAAAAGGCGAACCAATATTCTTTATGGCATGAAGTGTATGAGACAACAGGGTATGAATTTTATTCTAATAGATGGTTGGAATATGCTAAGAATGCTGCATATATGATGCAGTTAAGAAATGTATTGCCCAAATACAGAAAGGGAACTATAATGATGCTGTGAATAATAGTCTAAATGACAGACAAAGAACAGGTACAATATCAAGAAAAGATTACAGGGATATATTTCTGTATCTTTGTGGATTTATGATTAGGAGATATTTATCCGATTTTAGCAGATAATTGGTTAATCACAAAATATGAATATTGGGAGCTTATGTTATGAATAAATTTATAAAATTATTTAAGAAAGACAAAGACGAGTTCGGATATCTTACAGACGAGCCGTTTGACATAAGAAAAATCATTCCTGTTGCGGCATTGCTTGCAGTGGCAATAATTGCAGTTGTTATAGTTGTTGTGATAAATTCCGGCAAAAAGAATAAGACAGCCGGAAAGGTTGATGTTGTAACAGAGACTACAACTGCACAGAGTGTGACGCAGACAGGCAGTGCTTCTGATACGGCAACACTTTCTTCTGATGAAGAAAAGCAGGAAGACCCTCAGTATGAGGCCGACATGGGAATGTCAGATGAAGGAAGCGGTGCTTCGGTCACTCTTTCGGCGGGAGGCAATGAAACGGCAGATACGACAATCGGCATAGATGTTTCTAAATATCAGGGAACCATAGACTGGGCGGAAGTAGCATCATCCGGTGTTGATTTTGCAATGATACGAGTCGGTTACAGAACACAGAAAACCGGTGTAATATATGCTGATACTAATGCAAAATATAACATGCAGCAGGCAGCAGCCAACGGAATAAAAGTCGGAGTATATTTTTTCTCATCAGCGGTAAATGAGAGTGAAGCAATTGAAGAAGCTGGCTGGGTTGCAGATTATATTGCAAATTATAATATAACTTATCCTGTGGCATTTGATTGTGAGGGCTTTGACTCGGCGGACAGCAGGCAGAATGGTATGTCTAATGATGACAGGACTAATGTTGCAGATGCATTTTTACAGGAAATATATTCAAGAGGTTACACGCCGATGTTTTATGCTTCAGCATCGCATCTTACAGGAAACAGCAGATGGAATACATCAACACTTGAAAATAATTATAAAATGTGGGTTGCACAATATCCGTCAGTTCCTTATCCGGATACATCCTCAACATCTTATTCGGGAGCATGTGCAATGTGGCAGTATACAAGTAATGGAAATGTAAGCGGAATAAGCACAAATGTTGATATAAATGTTGCATATTTCGGATACAGCCAGAGTGCGGGAACGATGAGCGGTGAGACGGCTGCGGCTGCAAGTGCAGATGTTGAAGCAAATATGAATTTTACATCGGTAAATGATACTGTTACAGCAAAAGAATATGTAAGATTAAGAAATAAACCTAGTCAGGACACTGATTCAACAATAATTGCGACATTAAATAATGGTGAGACGGTGACAAGAACAGGAATCAGTGACAGCGGCTGGTCAAGGCTTAACTATAACGGTCAGAATGTTTATGCTGTATCAAGCTATCTTACAACCGATTTGTCCGCACCGACGCAGACAGAAACACAGCAGTTTATGACTCAGTTTATAAGCTGCAATGATGAGGTGACTCCGAAAGATGAAGTTAATCTGAGGTCGAAGCCAAGTTATACGGATTCGGATTCGGTTGTTGTTGCGTCGGTTAAAAATGGAACGATTCTTACAAGGACAGGTTATAACAATGAAGTTGGCTGGTCGCGTGTTGTATACAATGGACAGACGCTTTATTGCATTACAAGTTATCTGATTGTGAAATAAAAATATTGATATTTCTGCCAAAACAGCTCGAAATATAGTATAATATTAGAATATCAGTAAAAAACAGATTGGAGATAAAAGGTATGATTAAACACGTAATTTTATGGAAATTAAAAGATGAACTTGGTAAAGAAGAAAAAGAAAGTGTAAAAAAAGGTATAAAGGAAGGACTTGAGGGACTTGCAGGCCAGATTCCGGGACTTATTGATGTTCATGTAAATATTAACGGGCTTGAGTCATCGACAGCTGATGTAATGCTTGATACAACATTTGAGAGTGTTGATGCATTAAAAGCATATGCTGTTAATCCTAAGCATGTTGCGGTTGCAGACGGTAAAGTAAGACCATATACAGCAATAAGATCATGCCTTGATTACGAAGTTTAAAAAAATGCAGATATATTTAAAACCTATAATATCAGCGTGTTATGTTTTTCCGGTTCTTGCATTGCTTTTTACAATACCATATATTTTGTATGAATATCACAAATATGGTTCTATACTTGTGTTGAGAACCGGAATTATATATACGTTTATATTTTATATGCTGACGTCATATTTTATGACAATACTGCCGCTCCCACCGCTTGATTCTGTATCACCTGACTCAGCGTGCATGCTGCTTGTGCCGTTTGATGCGGTTAAAAGAGTGATTGTAAATTCACATATTAATTTTAAAAGTCCGGCAACATATATTAATATATTCAGCTGTGCTGATTTCTGGCAGATAATATTTAATATACTTTTATTACTGCCATTGGGAGTGTATCTGAGATATTATTTCAGAAGAAAATGGTGGCAGGTGCTTATAATGTCATTTGCGTACAGCCTCTTTTTTGAGCTTACACAGTTATCTGGTCTGTATGGAATATATAGATATCCATACAGATTTTTTGAGGTTGATGATCTTATATGTAATACGCTTGGTGGAATGACTGGATATTTAATCACGCCGCTTTTTGTATTTTTTATACCAAAAAGAGAAAAATTGGACGAGATAGCATACAGTCGTGGTGAGATTGTATCAGAATTCAGAAGAATTGTTGCGTGGGTTATTGATATTGCATTGATAATTGCACCTGTTGTGGCCTTTTTTGTATTTAACAAAGAAATAATTATTAATATAATATATGATTCACGTTATATCATGTGCATTTCGGCGTATGTAACAATTGTGTTTACTGTTGTTACAGCTGCATCAAAAGGCCGGACTGTTGGAAAAGCACTTGTTAATATAAGGCTTGTGAATGGCACAAATGAAAATATTATGGCCGACCGCACCAATTTTAAAGAAGCCGGAATTTTCAGGTTGTTTTTCAGATACATCATATTATATATGATAGAGCTTCCTTCACTTATATATGCATATGGCTTATATAAACTGACAGAAACAGCCACCGGCTGGGAATATGTGTTTTATGGCATCGGATGTGGGATATTTATAATAATAGCGGCATATTTTGTCGTTGACCTGGTATTATGCCTTTTCAGCGATACCAGAAATATGATTTACGACAGAATCACGGGAATAACGCACATGAATATGGTAAAAAAATAAAAACAGGAGAAATTTTGTTATGCAAAAAAAAATAAGGAAAGTTATGTCAGTTTTTATGGTATCTGCACTTCTGTTTTCAGGGTGTGGTATACATGGAACAGATAACGTAAAAAAAGAAGAGGACAACGAAAATAATAATATTGTAAAGCTTACTGTATGGAGCGAGAAAGATAATGTTGATACAACATCAAAAATGGTGGAGAGTTTTAAAGAACATTATAAAGATGAGGCACAATTTGATATTACAATTGATGTTCAGGCAGATGCTAAAGTAAGAGATGTAATGCTTACAGATGTACATAATGGTGCAGATGTTTTTTCATTTCCTGATGATCAGCTTACATCACTTGTTGCAGGTGGTGTTTTGGTTGAGATACCTGATGCTGAAAAAGTAAAATCTGCTAATATTGAAGAATCGGTGAAAGCGGCTACGTTAGATGATAAAATATATGCATATCCTATGACAGCTGATAACGGTTATTTTATGTATTATGATAAAAATTATTTTTCGGCTGATGATGTAAAGTCATTGGATAAAATGATGTCGGTAGCGGCATCATCAGGAAAGAAGTTTGCCATGGAATTTAATTCGGGGTGGTACATGTATACATTTTTTGGTAATACAGGACTTAATTTATCAATTAATCCTGATGGCGTAACTAATAAATGTAATTGGAATTCTGAATCTGGTGATATTAAAGGAACGGATATTAAATCAGCACTTTCAGCTATAGCATCAAATCCTGGTTTTGTAAGCATGCCTAATGGAGATATTGCGGCTGCAATGAAGTCAGGGGATGTTATAGCAGGTATAAGCGGTGTATGGGATGTTATGAATGTAAAAGCAATATATGGCGAAAATTATGGTGCATGTAAACTTCCGACATATACTGTTGCAGGCAAGGAAGTACAGATGTCTTCTTTTACCGGATATAAGATGATGGGGGTTAATGCATATTCAGAGAATAGGGACTGGGCATGCAGACTTGCGGACTGGATGACTAATGAAGATAATCAAAAACTGAGATTTAAAGAGCGTAATCAGGGACCGTCAAACATAAATGTGGCAGCTTCAGATGAAGTGAAAAAAGTTCCAGCAATACAAGCTGTAATTGAACAGTCTAAATATGGAACATTGCAGCGAGTTGGCAACAGTTTCTGGGATGCATGCAAAGATTTTGGCGATACGATATTGAGTGGAACTAATAATGGAATGACAGACCAGGAGCTTATGGATAAACTTGTTAATGGTATTACAGCATCAACTATTAAGTGATGGCTTTTATGATATTACATTGCTGATATTAAGATAAGCAGAATGGAGACTTTTATGGTAAATAAAAAAAGAACAAGCTTAAAGGTACTGATACTTATTCCCGTATTTATTCTTGGAATATTATCTGTGGTATCCAATATAATGGCTATTAATAATATAAGAATGGTTAATTCAAATGCATCTGATATTACGGATGATTGTATGAATAGTATATCAGAACTAGGTGAAATCCAGAGTGCAACACAGTCAATACATAAGCTGGGGTTGTCTCATATTATTGCAACTGACCTTAATACAATGATTTCTGTAGTGGAAAATATAAGGAAGGAACAGTCAGAACTTGAAAATAATCTTGAAGATTATAAGAAGTATGTCAGTGATTCTGATCAGGAAGTTTATAATTCACTTGTACAGAATTATGAAATTATGAAAAAAGAGCTTGGAAGTATTATGGCATATAGTGCACTTGGTAAGAAAGAAGAGGCATATGCATTGGCAAACGGAGTAGTAAGCGATAGCAGCAGTGCAATACAGGAAAATATAAATGTATTAAAAGAACATGCTAATTCTACAGCTTCAACTGCAAGAGAAAGACTTTCGGCAGTATATACAGGTTCTCTTATATGTAGTATTGTTATTATTGCAATAAGTATATTGTTACTGCTTACAGCATTGTATTGTGTTATGAAATATATTATAAAACCGATACTTGCAACGAATAAAGATATTAGGGAAATTATAAGTGGAATAGATAATGGAGAAGGTGATCTTACTAAGAGAGTTACAATACTGTCTAATGATGAGATTGCTGATCTCGGTAATGGAATTAATATTTTTATGGAAAAACTTCAGGGAATACTTAAACTGATTATTGAGAATACAAACCTGATGGAAGGCGTTGTAGAGGCAGTAGATAAAAGTGTGGCTGCCTCTAATGATAGTGCTTCTGATTTATCAGCAATGACAGAAGAATTATCTGCAACTATGCAGGATGTAGGACAATCAGTTAATGTTATTAATGACAGTGCGAATAATGTACGTGAAGACGTTGATATAATAGCATCAAAGTCAAATGAGATTAATACATTTTCTAAGCAGATGAAAGAAGATGCTGATAATATGGAAAGTAATGCCAGAAACAATATGGAACAGACAAGTGAAAAGGTTGGTGAGATACTGGAAGTACTAAATAATGCGATTGAAGACAGCAAAAGTGTTGACCAGGTTAATAATCTGACTAATGATATTTTAAGTATATCAAGCCAGACCAATCTTCTTGCATTGAATGCATCGATTGAGGCAGCGAGGGCTGGAGAAGCAGGAAAAGGATTTGCGGTTGTTGCAGAAGAAATACGCCAGCTTGCAGATTCAAGCAGAGAAACAGCAAACAGAATACAACAGATAAATTCGGTTGTAGTTAAAGCAGTATCTAATTTATCGGATAACGCTAACAATCTTGTTAAATATATGCAGCAGACGATACTCCCTGAATTTGAAAGGTTTGTTGATAGTGGTGCTTCATATAAAAATAATGCATCATATATTGAAGATGCTATGAATGAGTTTGTATTAAAAACTGACGCTTTAAAGAAAAACATTGATGAGATAGCAGGTTCTATTAACACTATTACGGCTGCAGTTGATGAAGGTGCGGAGGGTGTCAACAGTACGGCAGAAAATACACAGAACCTTGTTGAAGATATAGTTAATATCAGTAGCAAAATGAAAGAAAATAAGGCTATAGCAAAGACACTTCAAGAAAGTACAGATATATTTGCTATTTTTTAAATTGCTGTTTTTTAAATGAAAAAGCATGTTTAAAAACTGGGTAAAATATGTTATCATTATGTAAATTATTTTTAATAGGGAGAAAAACTAATGAACGAGAAAAATCAAGAAGCTGTTCGTGATGCACGACAGCTCGGAATTCCGAAAATGCTGATTCTTGGAATACAGCATATGTTTGCCATGTTCGGAGCTACTATTCTGGTACCTATTCTTGTAGCAGGATATTTTCAGAATTCATGTGGCGAACCAATAACAAGAGGTCTTACAGTATCTGTTACACTGTTTTGTGCCGGTATTGGAACATTAATTTTCCATGTCTGCTCAAAATTTAAAGTTCCTGCGTTTCTTGGCTCATCATTCGCATTTCTTGGTGGATTTTATACAGTAGCCAATCTCAATACAGGAATTTATGCCGACATGGGTGCTAACGAGAAAGCTGCATATGCATGTGGCGGTATCGTTGTAGCAGGTCTGTTATATCTTGTTATAGCTTTAATTTTTAAGCTTGTCGGTGTGAACAGAGTTATGAGATTCCTTCCACCGGTAGTTACAGGACCAATTATTATTTGTATTGGTCTTTCACTTGCTTCATCAGCAATATCTAATGCTTCAACTAACTGGCTTCTTGCCGTAGTTGCACTTGCTGTAATAATAATATTTAATATCTGGGGCAAGGGAATGTTTAAGATTATTCCTATCCTTATGGGTGTAATCATTTCATATGCTTTTGCATTAATTCTTAATGCATTTGGAGTTACAAATCCTGATGGTTCAGCAATACTTAATTTTGCATCTGTTTCATCAGCAAGCTGGATTGGTTTTCCAAAATTCCAGATTTGCAAGTTTGATATTACAGCAATTCTTGTAATGGCACCTATCGCTATTGCAACAATGATGGAACATGTTGGAGATATGTCAGCTATATCAGCTACTGTTGATGAGAATTTTATAGCAGATCCGGGTCTTCATAGAACAATAATGGGTGATGGACTTGCTACAGCGTTTGCAGGTCTTATTGGTGGACCGGCTAATACTACATATGGAGAAAACACAGGTGTCCTTGAACTTTCAAAGGTATATGACCCAAGAGTAATAAGAATTGCTGCAGGTCTTGCAGTGATACTTTCATTTATACCTAAGTTTTCAGAGATTATTTCTACAATGCCGGCAGCCATAATCGGTGGTGTATCATTTATGCTTTATGGTATGATTTCAGCTATTGGTGTAAGAAATGTTGTTGAAAATAAGGTAGACCTTACAAAGTCACGTAACCTTATAATTGCCGGTGTAATCTTTGTATGCGGTCTTGGTTTTTCAAATGGACTTACATTCACAATAGGTGAAACGCATATTACACTCACAGCACTTGCTATCGCAGCTATTGCAGGTATTATCCTCAATGCTGTTTTACCGGGTAATGATTACAGGTTTGGTGTAAATCCAAGCGGAGACCAAAGCCGTGGTGTATATGTAAGCAACACAGATGATGAAAAATAATTAAAAAGCAAATAATACATCTATATAGATGGAAAAACAGAGGTTAAGTTATAATGAATTTTAAAGAAGAAAAAAATATTACAATTTTTGAACATCCGTTAATTCAGCACAAAATTTCAATTTTGAGAGATAAGAGAACAGGAACTAATGAATTCAGAAAGCTTGTAGAAGAGATTGCCATGCTTGAAGGTTTTGAGGCAATGGGAGATCTTGAACTTGAAGATGTAGAGATTGAAACTCCAATTGAAAAATGCATGACTCCTATGATTTCCGGACGTAAACTTGCAGTTGTTCCGATTCTTAGAGCTGGTCTTGGTATGGTTTCAGGTATTCTTGCCCTTGTACCGACTGCAAAAGTAGGTCATATTGGTATGTATAGAGATGAGGAAACTCATGAACCACATGAATATTATTGCAAACTTCCAAGCCCTATTGAAGAAAGGCTTATTATTGTAACAGACCCAATGCTTGCAACAGGCGGCTCAGCAGTAGATGCAATTGATCAGATTAAAAAGCATGGTGGCAAGAAAATTAAATTTATGTGTATTATAGCTGCACCGGAAGGTCTTGAGAAGCTTCATAAGGCTCATCCTGATGTTCAGATTTATGTAGGACATCTTGACAGACAACTCAATGAAAATGCATATATATGTCCGGGTCTTGGCGATGCTGGAGACAGAATTTTTGGTACAAAATAATAATAGATTTATTTTTTAAATAAAAAAAATGGTTTTATGCCGGAAATCTTTATTGAAAATTAATATTGATTTCCGGCTTTTTTATGTTATCATATATTAATATGAAATATATTAGACGTGTAAAATTTGGTAGGTAATGCATATGGATAAATCATTGAGTATTGATACAGGGCATCATGAAAAGCTATATCAGGAAAGAATGAACTTTCTGCTGACGGGAGAAAAGGATAGGGTTTGTTCTATATATATAGATGTTACGGATGATAAGATGCTTGCTCTTATAACACGTAAGCATAAGTATAATGACAATGAATTAAATAATATTTCTGTGAGATGCTGGCTTGATAAATACATATATCCTAATATTTCTGATGGATATAATCTGGAAGAGTTTAAGAACGGTTTCACCAGAAAAGCTCTGTTGGAAGACTTTGAGAAAGGTGAACGTAATATACAATTTTATCATAGTTATTATGGTGAAAATGGCAATTTGAAATTATACAAAGTGCGTGTCAGTCTTATAAAAAATCCGTACAACGGTCATATTGAAGCATATGCGGTCTGGAAAGACAGAACATTAAAATATATTGACAAAGAGATAAGTAAAATTCTGTATAACAATGATTATATAGGAATCGGAATTATAGACAGTTGTAAAGGAAATCTGTATATGCGTGCTGCTCACTTTGAGGGCATGGAATTTGAAGAACAGAAGTCATATGTATATGATGATATAGTAAAGCAGATGAGTGAGATAAGAATTGCCAATGAAAGTAAAGAGCAGTTCTTAAAATGTACGGCACTTGATTACCTTAATGATAACATGAATATAGCTGGAGTGTATTCATTTAATGTTTATAATATAAAAAATAAAGTTGAAAGATACAGCTATCACTGGTTTGATAAGAAAAAAGGTATTATTCTTGTTGTTGTTGAAGATATGACAAAAGAACTCGAGACTGATAGTGTTACGGGTGCATTAAACCGTGAAGGATTTGTTCATAAAGCAGAAAATATAATTAAAAATAATCCTGACAAAGATTTTGCACTTTTATATTTTAATATTCAGAAGTTTAAGGCGATTAATGATTTATATGGTTATGCAGCAGGAGATACGGTGTTACATCAGGCTGTTAATACTTTACAGACTTCATTTTTGAAACCGCTTGCAATATCAAGGATAGAAGCAGACCGATTTGTTGTGCTGGTTGATAAGAACAATCTGGATTTTGAAAAGCTCACATTAATACTTCATCGTGTTTATGATAAAGATGGGATGAAAGTAGATATATATGTAAGATGCGGCATTTATTATATACCGAAAGACACGGATTTGAGTGTTTCTGATATGTGTGACAGGGCAAAGCTTGCAAAATTATATATACCTAATCAGTATGTACAGCCGTATGCTATATTTAATGAAGACATGAAATATGATTATGAGCAAAGAAGTCTTGCTCTGATTCAGCTGGATGATGCTATAAAAAATAGTGAGATAAAAGTGTTTTATCAGCCTATATATGATGCAAAAACGAAGCAGATATCATCGGCGGAAGCTCTTGTGCGCTGGGTTTCACCAAAAGGCGTAATACTACCGGGTAAATTTATTCCTGCACTTGAAGAAAGCGGGCACATAACAAAGCTTGATACATATGTACATAAAAGTGTCCGTAGATTTATGGAAAATAGATATAAAAACGGAAAAAAGATTGTTCGTGTCGCAGTCAATTTATCAAGAATGGACCTGATGGATGATGAAATCATGGATTTGATTATTGATGATGTAAAAGATGAACACTATTCAAAACAGATGGTTAATTATGAAGTAACTGAGTCGGCATATGCAGATGTTTCCGGTAAAGGTACTAATTTTCTTATGCAGCTTCACGATAACGGTGTAAAGCTTCTTATTGATGATTTCGGAAGTGGTATGTCATCATTCAGCACATTAAGAGATTACGATTTTGATATAATAAAGCTTGATATGGGGTTTGTGCAAAAACTTGGTGAAAATAAAAAATATAATAATATAGTAATGTCAATTATTGAGCTCGCACACAGACTTGATATGAAAGTGGTCGCAGAAGGAGTGGAGACAAAAGAGCAGGCAGACTGTCTTAAAGAATATGGATGCGATTATCTTCAGGGATTTTATTTTTCAAAACCGCTGCCTGAAGAAGAATTCGCAAAACTTCTTGATTAATAATAATTATATTTGATGTGATAATTTTAATGAGTAAAATACATATGTCAGATGAGTAATATAATTTACCATTTGACATATGTATATTTTTTTGTTTATAATGCCAATAGTTAGTTGTAGCTAATACAACTTAGATATGCATAACAATATTATAAATGAAAGGTATTATAATTATAAATGAAAAATATTATAAAAAATCCAATTAAAATTCTTTGGCTTGCAGCGGCATTTATCTCAATGGCACTTGGTGCGATTGGTGTTATTCTGCCGGTATTGCCAACTACGCCGTTTCTTTTACTTGCTTCCTTTTGTTTTGCAAAAGGGTCAGAGCGTTTTCATAAGTGGTTTACAAAAACAAAGCTTTATAAAAAGCATTTGGATAGTTTTGTGAAAAATCGTGCAATGACGCTTAAAACAAAGTTTTGTATATTGATACCTGCATCATGTATGCTTGTTCTTGCAATGATTGCAATGTCGAACATATATGGAAGAGTGTTTATCATATTTCTTATAATATTCAAATATGTATATTTCTTTACAAAGATACAGACAATACCATCTTCAGCAAAAATAGAAACCGAATAGGGCAGAAAAGATTATTTTGTATCAAAATGTGTTGTAAACCATACAAACGAAATGCTGAATATTATACAAAGTCCATTGTTTTTGCTGGAATTATCTGACATGGATATCTTTTCTGACTTTTTCTTCAAGTCTTGCCATAGCATTTTTAAGCATTTCTTTTGTAACTTTGTATGGGTAGTGTGCTACATCTGACATATCCGGTATTCTGTCAGTGCTTTCTTCCCATTGTTCTTTGCTGATTTCGATTTCGTCGAGTGATACAGGAAGAGAAATTGATTTGTTAAGCAGATATATTTTTTCAAATTCTTCGTCTTGTCCATCAACAAGAAGGGCTAAAAGTACGCCGAAACCGACAATCTCACCGTGCAGATGATTTTTTTCGATTACAGGATATGATGTCAGTGCGTAAAATATTGCATGTGCTAGACCACTGTTGTAATCGGGCGTGTAATCCTTTGTCAGGAAAATAGACGCAATGCCTGTGGTTACGACAATGGCAAGTATTACCTGTTCAACTTCATATGTACATAATCCTTTTTTGTGGTCTTCATATGCTTTTGCACCATATTCAAGGAGCGGTTTCTGGCACATAACACTTATAGAAACACCAAGTGCCGTAAAATGTTCAAGACGTTCGTCCCTTGATGAAATACAAGCTTCGTAATATTTGGCGTATGTGTCACCGATACCTGCCCACATATAGCGGACAGGGGCTTTTGCAATGATTTCGGTATCAATAAAAGCGTGCATTGCAGGGCGGACAAAAAAGTTAGGCTTTAAAAAAGTTCCGTCACTATTATACATAATTGAGACAGATGTACAAGCAGCACAATTTGATGCAATTGTAGGAAATGTAAATACAGGTTTGTCATCCGTTATGCATAGGCATTTTACTGTATCAAGTGCTTTGCCGCCGCCTACACCAAATACCATGTCAGCTTTGCTATATAGAGGTAATGCACGAAGTATATCAACAGTTTTGTATGTACAGTCATTTCCATAAAGTTCGACACCGATAATTTCAAGTGCTGTGTGAGATACAGCTTCTTTAATTTTGTCAAGTGCAGCTGCAAGAGCCTTTTTTCCACCGATTATAAGAACCGTTCTGCCGTATGATTCACAGACGGGACCAATCTTATCATAAATTGCATTACCGATAGAGTAACTCGGCAGATGTACTTCATAATTTTCAAGCTTCATAATAATTCCTCCATTAATTAAATAAATATTTTGTTAAATAATAAAATATAAAAAGGCATATCAACTCATTGTTATGTGAGTCAATACGCCTTTGTATTTTTACTTTATTGAATTAAAGTAAGTATATCATAAACCGGCGTTGATTTAAATCTGTTAAAATAAAAAACTGCACAGACAGAAAATATATATTAAAATTCAAATCTGTATAATTGGTGATTTTTTAAAACAATTTAGCAGAAATCCAGTTAGCTTTAGCTGAGTGGATGAATGCGTCAGTCATAGACAGATTGTTCTAAAACAATCGTCCGTTACCGATAAATCAAATAAAGGAGATTTGTCATGGGCGAATGGAAATCAAAAAATCATAGTAAATACCTGCTACAGTATCATCTTATATTTGTCTGCAAATACCGAAAGAAATTATTGGCATCAAACTCTATTAGCAATGATATAAAATCATTATCCAAATCTATATGTGAAAAACATAATGTTATTATCAAATATATGGAAACAGATAAAGACCATATGCATTATATGATAGAAACAGAGCCTAATATCAACTTATGCGACCTTGTTAGAACTGTGAAAAGCTATACCACTTATCATATCTGGAAGAAATATCATACTTATCTTTCTAAATGCTTTTGGAAAGAACATACATTTTGGACGGATGGATATTTTGTATGCTCAGTTGGAAATGTCAGTGAAAAAATTCTAAAGGAATATATCGAAAACCAGGGGTAAATGTAAAATTATGGTTGACTGTTATGTGGCAATGCCTTATAATATAAGTATATTAAGAAAGGCGGTATGCTTATGGATAAATTATATTGGTTTACAAATGATGAAGGGGATAATATTATCAAAGATTTTTATGGAACAGAACAAGAAGCCTCTCTATTTGCAGAAGAACAAGCAAGAATATTAGGCGAGGATATTACCATAAATTGTGATTCTGATATAGTAGGTTTTGCATATGCATAATGATATGACAATTCGACAATTAAGAAAAAGTACAGGATTGAGCCAAAGTAAGTTTTCTGCTTACTTTGGCATACCTACAGCAACATTACAGGATTGGGAGCACGAAAGACGTACTCCCCCACAATATATCATTGGTATGATGGAACGGATTTTAGAACTGGAAAAAGAACTTTCAGAGAAAGGATAAGCTATGGTTCAGAAAGCATATAAATTTCGATTATATCCAAACAAAGAACAAAGAGAATATTTTGCCAAGACTTTCGGTTGTGTGCGTTTTGTATATAATCGTATGCTTGCTGAAAAGATAGCCTGTTACGAGGAAACAGGTAAATCTTTGTCTGTTACTCCTGCAAAGTATAAATCGGAATTTCCGTGGCTGAAAGAAGTGGATTCCCTTGCACTTGCAAATGCACAGATGAATTTACAGAGTGCATATCGCAATTTTTTTCGTGATAAATCAGTGGGTTTTCCTAAATACAAGAGCAAAAAGAACAACCACAAAGCCTATACAACAAACAATCAGAAAGGTTCAGTTGCGATTGTAGGGAAATACATAAAGCTACCTAAGATTGGATATGTAAGGGTAAAACAGCATCGTGGATTTATTGGTACAATAAAGAGTGTTACGATTTCCCAAGTACCCAGTGGAAAGTATTATGTGTCAATACTTGTAGAAACAGAGCATATCGAGTTTCCACATACTGATAATAAGGTTGGACTGGATTTAGGAATTAAAGATTTATGTATCGCATCAAATGGAGATAAGTTTGAAAACCCTGAGACATTAAAGAAATACGAAAAACAGTTGGTAAAATTACAACGTCAGCTTGCACATAAGGAAAAAGGCAGTGCCAATTTCTATAAAATTAAACGAAAGATAGCAAGATGCCATGAAAGAATTACAAATATCAGAAAAGATAATCTGCATAGAATCTCACATAAACTAATCAACGATAACCAAGTGATAGTAAGTGAAAATCTGGCAATATCCAATATGATAAAAAATCACAACCTTGCAAAATCAATAGCAGACTGTTCATGGTATGAACTAACACGACAATTAGAATACAAGGCTGAATGGAACAATCGTCAGTATATAAAGGTCGATACATTCTATGCAAGCAGTCAGTTGTGTGGGTGCTGTGGATATAAGAATACAGATGTAAAAAATCTTGCAATAAGAATATGGTCGTGTCCTGTATGTGGGACAAAACATGATAGAGACCTCAATGCAAGTCAGAATATATTAGCAGAGGGACTTAGACTACTCTCTGCATAACAAAATACAACTAGGGATGGTTCAGCCCGAAGTTACGCTTGTGGAGTTAGTAGGTTACGAGGACGTTGAAGCAAGAAGCCAGTAAGCTTTAGCTTAGTGGTAGTTCACAATTGTGTATTTTTGTGTGAATTTAGCCGTATTTTCAGAAAATGTAATATATTACAAAAATTTTATTGTTTCCTATTGTAAAAATAAACATGTGTATGATATTATCAAATTAATTTATATATTGTTTTGGTAAATGATAATTGAATATGAGGTGGTGCGAATGAAAAGAATTAAATCATTTTTTAAAATATTGGGTATGCTTGTTTTATGTGCTTCGTTTACAGGCTGCGGCGTGAATGGCAATATTGATGATTACGCGGTTAATACGGGCTATGGTGATTCCGATACAGTAAAAAGTTCTTCAGGAGTATCAAAAGACAGCATAAAGGTTGGTGTAATTCATCTGTCTGATCCCGCCGAGGGCAGCGGATATACATATACTCATGATATTGGGATTATGGGTATGCAGCAGAATCTCGGATTGTCCGACAGTCAGATTATTAGAAAGATTAATGTTAATGATTCGGACAAGGAGGCTACGAGAAAAGCGATAAAAGAATGCATAGATGAGGGCTGTAACATAATATTTTCAACAAGCTGGGGCTATATGGAGACAACGGCACAGATGGCAGAAGAATATCCTGATGTTTATTTTTCTCACGGAACGGGTTACATGAGCAATGGAAAGAATTTTAACAATTATTTCGGAAGAATATATCAGCCGAGATATCTTAGCGGAATAGTTGCGGGAATGAATACAAAGACGAATAAAATAGGTTATGTTGCCGCAATGGGTTCGGAAAATTCAGAGGTTACAGGTGGAATTGATGCTTTTGCATTGGGCGTTTATTCTGTGAATCCTTCGGCTCAGATATATGTAAAGGTGACAAACAGTTGGTATGACCCAGCAGCTGAGAAAGCTGCGGCATCTACGCTTCTTAACATGAACTGCGATGTTATAGCACAGCATTGTGATACCACATATCCGCAGCTTCTTGCACAACAGAAAAATGTATATAGTATAGGATACAATTCCGATATGAGTAAAGATGCACCCGATGCCTGCCTTTGCAGCGTTATATGGAACTGGAGTGCATATTATACGGCGGCTGTACAGAGTGTTATTGACGGAACGTGGGACGGAAGCAATTATTACGGCGGTATGAATGAAAATATTGTAGGCATAACACAGCTTGCTGATTTCTGCAAATCGGGAACACAGCAAAAGGTTGATGAGGCAAAGAAGGATATTATATCGGGAAAACTCGGAATATTTGACGGAGTTATAGAGACCAATACGGGAACGACAGTCGGAGAGAGCGGAAAAACACTCAAAGATTCGGATATTACGGGAAATATTAACTGGTATTTCAAAACTGTGACATTAGTACAGTAAGAGAATAATGGGAGGAATATAGCATGAATCTTAAAAAGAAAATATTGGCGGTTACAATCATTCCTGTACTTGTTTTGGGTATAGTTTCCATAATCCTTACTGTAACTATGGTAAAAAGTTCTGTTATGGAACAGGTTGAGGAAGCTTTAAAAGGAACCGCATCGTCTACTTTGGCGGCATATGACCAAAATGCGGGAGATTACATTGTAACCACAAGCGGAGATATATGGAAAGGAAGTTACAATGTATCCAAGTCGGAAAATCTAGTTGACAGAATAAAAGAAAATACAGGTATGGACGTTACATTTTTCTACGGAACAAAAAGAGTGATGACATCGGCACTTGACGCAAATGGGGAAAGAATTCTTGGTTCGCCTGCGGGAGATGTCATAACGCAGAAGGTGTTAAATGATGGAGAAGAATATTTTACAAGCCGTGTTTCGCTGGATGGAGTTATGAATTATGGCTATTATATGCCTGTATATCAGAACGGAAGCAATGATGAGATAATCGGAATGGTGTTTGTCGGAACAAACAAGGCGGACAAGGACGCTGTTTTAAACAGAATTATTGTAATGATATGCACCGCTGTTATCCTTGTTATGGTTATATGTATCGGTATAAGCATGAAGATTGCATATTCTATAAGTTCAGATATAAAGAGAAGTGTAGGAATCGTGGAACAGGTTGCGGGAGGCAGTCTTAATATAGACGTTGACAAAAAGCTGTTAAACCGCAAAGATGAAATAGGTGATTTGGCACGAGGCACAGTATCGCTTAGCAATGCGATGAACTCGGTAATTAACGAAATATCGAGTAATTCAAAGCTTTTGCTTGAAACTTCTGGTGTTCTCGGCGAGGCGGCGGACAATACCGACAAGACAATGAATGAAGTAAGTGCAACCGTTAATCAGATGGTTGAAAATTCATCAATACAGTCAGCCAATTCCAAAGCTGCGTTTGACCATATGAAGATTATGGAAAACAACATCAGCGAGACTACATCAGAGGCGGCTCTTCTTAACGAATCAGCCGTGTCTATGCAGAAGTCAGGAACAAAGGTTTCTGAGACGCTTTTTAAATTGTGCAATATCAATGATAATGTAAAAGATATAATTGAAGAAGTAAAAGAGCAGACAAACCGCACAAATGAGTCTGTAAACAAAATTAATTCGGCAATCTCATTTATTTCGGCGGTTGCTGAAGAGACTAATCTTTTGAGCCTTAATGCGTCTATAGAGGCGGCAAGAGCAGGCGAAGCCGGAAAAGGCTTTGCTGTTGTTGCACAGCAGATAAAGAAGCTCGCGGAGCAGTCTAATGATTCAAGTAAGCAGATTGACGATATAACAAAGGTTCTTATGCAGGATTCGTATAAATCTGTCGAGATTATGCAGAAAATGCAGGATATAGTTATAAGTCAGAGCGAAAGCATGGAAGAGACCCGTATTATTGTGGGACAGGTTCTTAATGATATACGCAGTTCAGAGGACAGCATAGAATTAATAATGAACAGTACGGTTAAACTTGAAGGTTCAAGAAATAAGGTGTCTGGTGCCGTTGAAGAACTTGCAGAAATTGCGGGACAAAATATGGAAAGCACTCAGAGAACATTTGAGGAGACGCAGAAGGTTACAGATACGTTCAAGGAAGTGTATTCGGGAGCCGTCAAGCTTAGGGAGATTGCTGACAAGCTGGCTGAGAGTGTGTCATATTTTAAGATGTAATAAAAACTGCTTACAGTTCATAAGGCAGATTGTTATAGTGATACGTTATTATATTGAAATTAAAACTTTAAATTAATAATATTAAAAATTAATATAAGATATGTTGCATTTTCTCATATCAGGTGTTAGTATAATTAACTGCTGCGTAGATTTGGCGTGATTTAAAGGCCGGATTACGTGCAAAAACTAAAGTTAATTATACCTGATATGAGGAAATTTTTTATGAGTGGAATAAAAACAGAAAATACGTCCTGTGGAATGGATATGACAAGCGGTTCTTTGTGGAAAAAGATAGTTCTTTTCAGTATACCGCTTATGATGTCGCAGGTTCTTGAGGTTCTTTTTAATATGTCCGATGTGGCAGTTGTCGGTAAATTTGCAAGCTATGAGGCACTTGGAGCGGTTGGTTCGACTACAATTTTAGTGACGCTTTTTACAGGATTTCTTATAGGAATGGGTTGTGGTGTCAATGTTATAGTGGCAAGGCAGCTTGGTGCAAGACAGCACAAAGATTTGAAAGATACAATTCAAACAGCATTTATTCTGTGCCTGATTGTTGGAATTATTGTAAGCATTATATGTATTTCATGTGCACATTTATTGTTGAATCTATTAAATACAAAAGAAGAACTTATAGACGGTGCGATGCTTTATTTCAGAATATATGCACTTGGTATGCCTGCCATGGCAGTATACAACTTCGGTAATGCTGTTATGAGTGCCGGAGGAGATACAAAGCGTCCGTTACTCTATCTTTTTATAGCAGGAATAGTAAATGTATGCCTTAATCTTATATTTGTTATCGGATTTCGTCTGGCAGAACAGGGTGTAGCAATGGCAAGTATTATTTCACAGTATATTTCAGCAACACTTATTATGACTAATCTTTTGCGAAGAAATGATGTGTGCAAGCTTCGTCTTTCGCAGGTAAGAATAAACAAGAATGCAGCGAAAGCGATTCTTATGCTTGGAATCCCGGCAGGAATCCAGAACGCAATATTTGCGATTGCAAACCTTTTTATCCAGACAGGTGTGAATTCATTTGATTCTGTTATGGTTTCGGGCAATTCCGCAGCTGCCAATTTTGATGCACTTATATATAATGTAATGTCAGCGTTTTATACAGCGTGTTCAAGTTTTATGGGGCAGAACATGGGTGCCGGAAATAAAAAGAGAATGCTTCACAGCTATTTTATAAGCATTGCATATTCATTTTGTGCGGCAGGAATTCTTGGAACTGTACTTTTTGTGTTTGGACGCCAGTTGTTGTCGTTGTTTACTAGTGAGCCGGCTGTTATAGACGCCGGGATGGCAAGAATAAAGATTATGGCTTTTTCGTATGCGGTATCTGCATTTATGGATGCATCAATTGCTGCATCGAGGGGTATAGGAAAGAGTGTTGGACCTACAATTATTGTTATAAGCGGTTCGTGTGTATTCAGGGTTGCATGGGTATATACAATATTTGCATATTTTCACTCTATACCATCATTGTATCTTGTCTATGTATTTTCGTGGACAATTACAGCTATAGCAGAAATAGCATATTTTGCATACAGTTTCAAACATTTGAATGTAAGAGGAAGATATTAGTAAAAATCCGACACAGGTATTTGTAAAAAATTAAAAAAAAAATATAATAATCGGTAAAATTAATTGACATATTTATGATATAAGTATATTATTTATACATACTTTAATAAAACACATACGCAAAAGTCTTTTCTTTTTCTTATGAGTATTTTTAGTTATTAGTTCACTGCGTGTTTTATTAATGGTAAGCGTGATAATGAAAGGAAGTGTGTGGTAAAAAATATAATTTAGTAAAATGTTCGGAGGGTTTTATGCGATTTAACAAATTATTTAGAAAGGTATTTGCGGCAGTTTCTGCGGTTACTTTGATTGTATCGGGGATGCCTGTAGGATTGGGTGTTACGGCATTTGCAGCAGATACACAGACACGAAAAATTACGTATTCGTTTTCAGCGAATTCAAGTAAGAAAGCACCTGTAGCAGGGGAAATTCTTGATGGAACAGCTGGAGAGTCCGGCGGCATTTTGTATGTGTCACAGGATGTGGGAAACAGTGGCGTTACATATGATAGTGACAAACTTCGTTTCAGACAGGGAAGCGTATTATATCTCCCGGTAAAAGATGACACAACAAAAGTAAAATATGAGCAGTTATGTTCAAATGCTGCAACTGACAGACCTGTATATATCGGCAGTGCTGACAGCGGATATTCTGTTCAGATGAAGACAACAACACAGTCTGTAACAGTGGATGATATTACGGGTTATATTGTTGAAAAAGAAGGGCAGAAGTATCTTCCTGTTATATCAGGCGGAGATGTTAAGATCAGAACAATGGCTTTGACAGAATATAATCCGATTATAAATGTCACAGTTACAGGTACAGTGGCAAATGCAGCAGAAAATGGAATTACAGAGATTAAGTTTGACAGTCTTACAGACAGTTCTGCAAAGACGGTTACTGCACAGGTTGACAGCAACGGCAAGTATTCCGTTGTATTAAAGAGAGTAAACGGCAGTGCCAAGTACGAAGTATCAATAAGTGCTGTAGGATTTAAGATTAATGATACCGATAACGGCAATATTCTCGAACTTACAGGTGAAAATGCTACGGCTGTTAAAGACTTTGAAGCAGTTGCCGATGCAGTTGCAACAGTTTCAGGAAGTATTATGGGAATTCCGGCAGATGCTGTAAAAGGAACAGTTTCAGTTAAATTTGTACCTGATAATTCAAAGCTTTCAACGATTGATGTTGATGTAAAAGCAGAGAAAGATGGTTCTTACAGTTTTTCAAATGTAAGTATTAATTCAAGCTCAAACTATTCAGTAGTATTAGGCGGCGTTGACGATTATGAAGTTACAGAAAAGTTAAACAAGGCAGCAGGAGATTATACAGATGTAAAAATCGCTGCAACACAGAGAGCAAAGATTAATGTTTCAGGTAAGTTCGTAACATCAGATGACAAAGCTTCAGATGTTACAAAGATTACATTTACAAACAAATCAGACAGTAGCTATTCTTATTCATTCGATGTAACAGGTGACGGATACAAAGCACAGTTAAGAGCAGGCGAGTACGATACATCAGTTGTATCTGAAAAGTATACCGCATATGACCATGTAAGTGTCGGCAGTGCAGATGTTTTGAATGATGTTTATCTTGAAACAGAAGCAGATACATCACCTGTTAAATATCAATCTGAAGTAAAAGTGGGTAAGGGCCAGCAGTTTGAGACTATAACAGATGCAGTTAAGTATATAGGCAGAATGGCAAGAACAACAGAGAGAGTAACAATTACTCTTACAGATGCTTTATACAGAGAGCAGGTTATGGTTGATACTCCTTATGTTACTATTTCAAGTGAAGCAGGCTCAACAATAACATGGTATTACGGTTCGGGTTATACTTATTACAGTGCAGATATGAATGGTTATTACAGTGAAGCAAGAGCTGTTGATAAGTATGAAAAAGGCGTTGCAATTGGAATGGGAACAGGCCACTGGGGAGCAACAGTTAATGTACTTCCTACAGCTACAGCTTTCCGTTCAGAAGGTGTTATATATGAAAGTTCATTTAACAGATATATGACAACAGAAGAAGTTGAGGATGGCGTAGGCAAAGGTGGAGATAACTCTAAGGTTGACCGTTCTAAAGCAACAGATGCCGATATCAAACTTTATAAAAATAAGGAAAGAGCTTGTGTTATTTTCATTGAAGCAGACCAGAGCGAATTCAAGGACTGCCAGTTCTTAAGTTCACAGGATACAATGTTTACAGGAAATAATACAGAGCATACATATTTTAAGAATTGTGTCATCGAAGGTACAACAGATTATATCTGCGGTGATGGTAGTGCGGTATTCGACGGCTGTACATTAAGCATGTATGGATACGGTGACAAAGCAGCTTCAGGAAGTATCATTGTTGCGTCAAAGGCACTTTCACAGTTAGGTTATCTTTTCAACAACTGTAAAGTTGTAAAGACTTCTTATCCGGGAATTAACAACGGTATAACAAAGACATATTTTGCAAGACCATGGAGAGCAGATTCAAAGGTTGTATTTTTAAATACAGAAGTTGAAGATGCTAATACTATCGCTCCTGCAGGATTTACTTCAATGAGTAATGTAACACCTGCAAAGGCTAAGTATTATGAGTATAATACACATCTTGCAGACGGAACAAAGGTAAGCACTTCAAGCAGAGCTGCAGGCGTTAATAAGATGAATGATGAAGAGGCGTCAGCAGTAAGACTTGAAGATTACTTTGAGGGTTGGACACCTGCATACTATAAATCAGGAGATGTTAAGCCGGAACCGGTTGCAGCAGACTACACAGCAGTAGATGAAGCTATCAAAGCTGCGGAAGCCCTCAACAAAGATGATTATGAGGATTTCTCAGCAGTAACAAAGGCAATCGAAGCAGTGGACAGAACACTTACATCAAAAGAACAGGCAAAGGTAGATGCAATGGCAAAGGCAATAACAGATGCAATTAATGGTCTTGTTAAAAAGCAGCCTGTTGTTGAACCTGATGATCCGGGTAAGACAGACATCAAAGTTGACATTGATAGAAATGAAGATGCTGCTGATTTCAAGGATATTGCATCAGTAGGTGACGTAAAGGTTAAAGATGAAGAAGGCAAAGACCTTACAGTAAGTGAAATTAAGTTAAATGTTGAGAAAGCAGCAGCTTCAATATCTGAAAAGATTGATGCGGCTATTGCTGACAAGAATATCAATGGATTCGATTCAAAGAATGCGGATTATTATGATATTTCACTTAAAACAACAGACGGAAAAGTTGTTAAGCTTTCAAACGGTAAGATTAAGATTACTATGTCATACAAGAAAGGAATCAATGCAGCAGATTACAATCTGTATGTATTCCATATGAATAACAACGGAGTTCTTGAAAGTGTAGCAGTTACAGCGGATGAAAATGGTTTCTCATTCGAGGCAGAGTCATTCAGCCCATATGCTGTAGTATACGCAGTAAAGGATTCGGGAAGCGATATAACACCGTCAACACCTGAAAATCCAGGAAATGATGAGACACCGGGTACAACAGAGACACCGGGTACACCAGGTACAACAGAGACACCGGATTCATCAGTTTCAACAGGTGACAGCTTAGGTATGTTCATGTATATGATAATTCTTGCTGCTGCATTGGCAGGAATGGCAGGAGTAGTCGTAAACGACAGAAAAAGAGCAAAATAAAAACTGTTTGTAAAAACAGGTAATAAAAATTAAAATTCCATAACAGGGTAAACACCCCCTCACGATATTGAATCTGCGAAAGCAGACAGATGTCGGGAGAGGGTGTTTTTGTTTTTCTTGGGGGACAAATTGGTATAAAAAAAGGGCTGCCATACGCAGCCGCTGTCATTTGGTTTAAAAATTTATTTTAACCTGCTATGTTATTTTGAATGGTAATAACAATAGTATAATAATATTTATTATTATAAATGTCAATAGTAAATAACATAATTCCTAAAATTATAAAATGACAAATGTCAAACAATAACTTAAAAGAGAATATACATGATTCAAACTGAAATGTCAAATCGATATAAAAAATAATGTCATTTTATATGGGTAAAAATATTGACAATATATGTTTGATAGAATAATATATAGAATATAAAAATGTAATATTATAAATTAAATTTTAGTCATATAAAACATAGGAAGGAATGAGAATGGAATTTTTAAAACAAAATATCTTAGAACTTGGAAAATATTTTCAGACTAATTGTATTGAGATTGATAAATCTACATATTTTACAGTTATTATTGGACAGATAACTATTTATGGTATTTTAGTAACATTTTATCAATTTGTTGTTTCGTATAATGGTAATAACGAATTAGTAAAAAAATATTTAGGAGTTAATGTAGTTGAATATTACGTGAAAAAGAAAGTGGTAGTTTTTGATAAATTTATCTCAAAAAGAATTTTTTCTTTTCTTTTTATTTTGGAAATATTATATAAACCAGTTTCGGTTTTACTGGGTAATAAAATAGATAAATGTATATATTATATGTTGAATTCCATTTGGTATACCATTTCGGTTTTGTATTTTATTGTGTTTACAATTATGCTAAAAGAATTTATAAGTTGTACTTTAACAATAAAAAATTTTTCAAATATAAATCAAAATATATGCTTAAAAAAAGATATTGATAATTTGAGATTTAAAAACTCAATAAAAGATAAGATATATATGGAGAATATTGAGTTATTGATTCGAAAATTTGAATGTTTATTTATATATATAAAAGAAGATAACAATGATACGATTGAAATTTATTATGATGTGATAAAAACGATGTTAGATAACTATGTTGATAATAAAAAGAATGGAAGTACATTGTTTTATAAATATACGTATAGAGTAATAAAAAAAGATAGAAGAGATTGGATTATAGATAGTAATAAAGAAATATACTTGCTGAATGAAATTTTAAATAATAAACGTATTTTGGAAAGTAAAAAAATTTTAATTTGTATTTATAATATTTACATTTCTTTGATTGACCTAAATTTAAAATATGCAGAAATAGATGATTACAAATACATACAAGATGATAATTATTTTAATGAATATAATAATGAAAATATACTTGATGTTAGTGAATGGAAAAATTTTTTATACAATATTTATATAAATTCTGATGATAATATAAAAAAATATATAATAAAACGTTTATTTAGGAATATTAATAATAGCAATAAACTTTATCAACAATATTATAATCGGTGTATATATGAATTGGTAAGATACGAAATAAATAATATATTCAATGGAAGAAGACAAGAAAAATCTTTTTTAGATGTGTTTGGTGATATTATAGGACAAGAAAAAGTTAATTATTATTGTGCTAAAATAATTGGAAATAATTTACTTCAATATAATAAGATTAATATAATTAAAGATGTTAATTATTTAAGTGAGTTGAACTGTACATATTTATTTGCATATATAATGTTATATTATTCCCTTTATAAAAATAGGTATAATCAAATGTATTTAGACATAAATATTTTGAAAATATTATGGAGACACCATGGTGATTTTAAAGACAAAAATAATATTATAAAACAACTAAAAGATTCAAATATTGGTCATAGAATAGATGATAATATATATAATAGATTCATTGAATATATGTATGAAAAAAATGAAAAAATGATATTTGCTAAGAGTAGAAATGAAAGCACCTTAGATATGTTTTGTATATGGACAATGAAAATATGTGTTATTAATAATGAGATTCCCATGTACTCTTTATATAAATTGGAAGATTATAAAAAATATGAACACGAAATTATAAAATTAATAAATGAAATTTCGAAACATAATGAATTGTTAGAAAATAATAACATTAAGCAATGGATATATAATGTTAGATATAATTTTTTTAATAGAGAAAAGGAAATTCCTCAAAATTTATTAATTGAATTAAGAACTTTATTACTTTCAAATATTAACATTGATGCTGTTTTGAAAAAAATAAATGATACAAATATTTTGTATTATAATGACTTTGGAAAATATTTGTTGGTTAAAATTGATGATATACCGTCTCAAATAAAGCAACAGGACAGGATTAAAGAAACAATTAAAAAAGCATTTACTATGAGTAATATGGATATAGAAACATTTTTAAACGAATTAGTAAAAGAAAGTGAAATATGTGGATGCGAAATTGATTATTATCAAAAAGAGATAATGCGTTCATTTTTATTAAATGTAGATTAGTATTAATGTGGAGGTAAAATTAATGAGTTTTAACAGAAAGTGCAGTGCTAATTATTGTTTAGGTCTTGACGTTGGAACGGCAAGTGTGGGGTATTGTGTTATAGATGAAAATGGGAAATTGTTTAAAATTAACCGAAAAGGTGATACCGGAAATAATAAAAGGAACAGTTTATGGGGAGTACGGACATTCAAGTCAGGTGAGACTGCAAAAGGATGCCGTATAAACAGAAGTGCTAGACGAAGATATTCAAGAACACATACACGAATTTTAGAGTTAAGAAAAATAATGTCAGATATGGTATGCAAAGTTGATGAAAATTTCTTTGCAAGATTGGATGAATCATTTTTGTGGAAAGAGGATAAAAGTGATAAGGCAAAATCTGATTACATATTATTTGCAGACAAGGATTATACAGATAAAGAATATTACAAGAAATATCAAACTATATATCATTTGAGAAAACATTTATTAGAGACGACAGAAAAAGCTGATGCAAGATTTATATATCTTGCATTGCATCACATGCTCAAGTATAGAGGAAACTTCTTATATGAAGGCCAAAAATTTACGGAACTTGATGATTTTAAAATCATTTATGAACAGTTTGTAACTTCATTAAAGGAATATTTAGAGATAGAGTGTAATTATGATGAAATTTCTTGTGAGGAAATTGAAAAAAAATTAAAAGAAAAAAAATCTAAAAAAGAAAAAAATGATGAAGTATCAGAAATATTAAAAAAACTTGGATTAAATAAAAAGTATGCGGAAGCAGTAGCAAATGCGATTATAGGATATAAATTCAATGTTGCAGCAATTATGAATGATAAGAATTTGTGTGATGAAAATGGTAAAGAGATGAGTGTTAGTTTTGCATCAGCAGATTATGAAGAGGAAGAACAAAAATTATCAGATGAACTTGGTGAAAAATTTTCTGTTATAGAAAACTTGAAAAGATTGTATAGCTGGTATGTGATAAAACAGATTATGCAGGGAAGTGACAAAAATCGTGTAAATTATTTATCAGAAGCAATGGTCGCAAAATACGAAAAACACCATGCGGAATTAAAAGAACTAAAAGAATTATTCAGAGATTATAAAACACAGAAGGAATATAGTGAATTTTTTCATAAAGAATTAAAAGCAGAACAAAAAGACGGTAAAATGAGTCCGGCATTTTTAAAAAGTTTCGGAAAGATTAAAAAAGGAGAGTATGTGCCTAATTATGCCAATTATATTAAGGGAATGAAACGATGCGGTGATACGCAATCAAAGGCAAGAGAAAATTTGTATAAATGTATTAAGGCATTATTAGGTGATGTTGCAAAAGATGATGAAAGATATATAAGAATATGTGCTGAAATGGAAAATGATTCATATCTAGAAAAGATAAATGATGTAAGTAATTCAGTTATACCATACCAGTTGAACGAAATGGAAATGGAAAAAATTTTGGATATTCAGGGGAGATTTTATCCTGAATTAAATGACAATAAAGAGTTAATTTTGAAAATGCTTACTTCAAAGATACCGTATTTTGTGGGACCGTTAAATTCCGGTAGCAGGTTTGCATGGATGAGTAAAAAAGCCGGAATGGAAAATATATCAGTATACCCGTGGAATGTAGAAGAGGTTGTTGATGTTGATAAAACAGCAGAAAAATTTATAACAAGAATGACTAATTATTGTACCTATTTGCCGTGTGAAAAGGTACTTCCGAAACATTCGATAATTTATCAGTGGTATGAGGTTTTGACGGAACTTTCTCAAATAAGTATTGATAAGATAAAGTTAGGAAAAGAAATGAGAGATGACATAATACAGAATCTTTTTTTGAAGAAAGTTTCTGTATCGGAAAAAAATTTAATAGAACATTTAAAAAAATCTGGTACATATAGTGATATTGATAACAGGGTTATAAGGGGATATCAGGGTGGAGACAATTTTGCAAGCTCTATGAGCAGTTATATAACATTTAAAAAGATATTCGGTGAAATAAATATGTCTAATATAGATATGATTGAACAGATTATCTACTGGCTTACAATATTTGATGACAAAAAAATCATCAAAAGAAAGATTGAGCAGAATTACAGAGAAAGAATAAATGATTCTCAGTTAAAGAGAATAGTGAAAATTAAATATACAGGATGGGGACAGTTATCTAAAAAATTCCTTACAGGAATTAAAGGTGATACAGGACATACAATTATAGAAATGCTTGAAGAAGGCGATCCAAGATGGAAAGAACTTCCTAATCTGATTCAGATTATAAATAAGGATGAAAAAATAAAAACTGTTATTGAGGAAAACAGATTAAGGTACAATGGTGAAGATGATTTGCCGGATATTATTGATAAATTGCATACGTCGCCTGCAAACAAACGCGGAATAAAGCAATGTATGAAAGTTATTGAAGAAATAATAGAATATATGGGCAGAAAACCTGAACAGATATTTATTGAATTTGCAAGGGAAGAGGGGGAAAAAGTAGAGACAAAAAAGGTAAAGGATAAGATAGATAAAGCTATAGGTAAGTTAAAACAGGAATTTAAAAATTATTATAATAATGATATTAAGCAAGAATTAAAAGATAATGAGAAAAGACTTGATGAAGAAAAGGTAAGATTATATTTCTCACAGAACGGTAAGAGTTTGTATTCTGCTCCAAGTGCAAGTAATCAATTAAGTCTTGATAATCTCAATCAGTATGATGTAGACCATATTATACCTTATTCAATCAGTCAAGATGACAGTATGGATAACAAAGTTTTAGTTAAAAAGATTGAAAATCAGAACAAGGGAAATATGATTGTTTCAGAGGCATTTGGAAATAAAGCTGATTATAAGGAAATGCAAAATTATTGGGAGATGTTATATAAAGCAGGACTAATATCTGAGAAAAAATATAATAATCTTAATAAATCACTTGATGAAGTATTTTCTAAAGGATTTATTAACAGACAGCTTGTAGAGACAAGACAGATTGTAAAAAATGTGGCAAATTTAATAAGTGATTATTATGATGATAAGATTGAAGTAATAGAGGTAAAAGCACAATTAAGTTCATATATACGCAACAAATTTACGCAAGAAAAAAAGGATGATGATGGATTTTGGATTGAGAATACAGAAAATGCAATGTTTTTTAAGAATCGTGGATTAAATGATTATCATCATGCACATGATGCGTACCTTGCGTGCATAATAGGTCTTTATATACAGAAAGTATATCCGGGATGGAAAAATGAATTGAATTTCAAAAAGTACAGACGAGAATTTGAAAAGTATTATGAAGAACAAAAGAAATATAATACCAAATCAAAAAAGGAAATATATATTTCAATGCTTAGCAGATTTACAAAGAATTATGAAAAAGCAGGGTGGAACGGTGAAGAAATTATTGAGTATATGAGAAAAATCTTTTGTTACAGAGATGTAATGATTTCTAAAAAAACAGAAGAAAATACCGGTAGTTTTTATAATCAGACAAGATACCCAAAAGAGAAATTGGATGGAAATAAGAAAGAAACTAAACTTATTCCATTAAAGAGTGGAAATAATCTAAGAGGAAAAGAGGGACTTAAAGAACTTTCGGTAGAAAAATATGGCGGATACCAGGGTGGCGAATGTGCATATTTTGTTCTTGTAAAATATTATACTGTTAAAAATAAAAAGAAAACAGAAGAAAAGCAGTGGAAAATGGAGTTTGTGGGTATTCCTACATATATTTCGTATGAGATTAATAAAGGAAATATCAATTTAAAACAATATATATGTGATAAGTTAAAAAATGATACTGTGGAAATATTAAGAAATAAAATTTGCAAATATCAAGAACTTATGGATGAAGAAGGTAATAGATATTTTCTTGTTGGACCTACAGAAGTTGCTAATGCAAAACAATTTGTTCTTGGAAGCAGGTATCAGAAATTTAACAGATTATATTCATATATTAATAGTGAAAACTGGCACTATATAAGAACGGATGAACTTGAAAAAGAAATAGATGAGTTCTTTAAGCTGCTTCAGAATAAGATACATAATGAGTTTAAAGGCTATATCAAGGATATAGATAAAGTTATAGGAGCAAATACATCAAAGCTGGATATAGATAAAAAAATAGATTACTTTAACGAAATATATAAAATAGTACAGGCTAACAGTAGCCGTCCAGCTGTATCAAAATTCAATATTGCCGGCATAAGCGATGGGCTCGGAAGGAAAAGAAGTCTTCCTTTTAAGGATAAAATAATAATAGTTGACAAGTCAGTGACAGGAATTTACGAAAGGAGAACATGCTTTGAGTTGGAGAACGGTGGTAATACAAAGTCATGTTAAGTTGAGTTATAAAAATGATTTTATGATTGTTCGGGGTGATGAGGTTAAAATGATACATCTGAGTGAAATTAATACGGTGATTATTGATTCCACTCAGGTGTCATTGACATCATATTTGTTGTGTGAATTTGTAAAAAGAAAAATTAAGGTGATTTTTTGCGATGAAAAGAGAAATCCAAATAGCGAATTAGTTCCATATTATGGTGCTTATAATTCAAGTAAAAAAATTAAAAAACAGATTGCATGGAATGAAGAATATGCACAGGGAGTATGGACAAAACCGTGAAGGGCATGCTGCAAAAGTATATTTTAACAGTCTGTTCGGAAAGGGATTTTCAAGAGATGATATGAGCTCCGTAAATGCGGCATTAAATTATGGGTATGGGATTTTACTTTCCAATTTTAATAAAGAAATAGTTGCGGATGGTTATCTTACGCAGCTTGGAATAAAGCATATTAATGAATACAATCTTACAAATGCAATTCAGATTTATCTTGATAAAATATTTGATGCTATTGAACATGAAAGTTTTGATACATCAATATTATATGAATTTGCATGAGTTTAAGATTTATGAGAGTTATGGTACTTTTTGATTTGCCCACAATTACAGAAAAGAATCGTGCCGAGTATAGAAAATTTCACAAGTTTCTGATACAGGAAGGATTTATTATGATGCAGGAATCTGTGTATACAAAACTTGCACTTAATGGAACAGTAGCCGAACTGATAAGAAAGAAAGTTAGAAAGAACAAACCGCCTGAAGGCTTAATTGAAATGCTTATTATAACTGAAAAGCAATTTAGCGGAATAGAATACATATCTGGTGAAGAACAGAACTGTGTTATAGATGGAGAGGAGCGATTGATTGTAATATGATAATGAGAATACCTTCATTTGAAAATGATATTGTTTTTTCTGAAAATTATATAAGTGTGCTTCATATACAAAACGGTACATTGTTTGCAAGAATAATAGGAAGCATTAACAGTCTTATAAACGGAGTTGAGGAGCTAAACGAAAAAATTATTTTTATCGATGAGGATGAAAAAATAATGAAGGCTTCCAAAGATATTATGCTTATTACTGATATATGGAATTTTGATTTTAATCAAAAGAAAATACAAAGTGCTTTGTTTCAGAAAATAGAAAAAATATATCAGCAAGAGTATGAAAGATTGAGTGATTTTCAGACACATTTTCAAAGTTTGCAGATAAATGCTATGGATGTATGGGAAGATTTACCGTTTGAATTTGAATACAAAGACAGTATCGGAGTGCAGGAATATCTTAAACTTCTAGGTTTAAAAATTGCAATGGATGACAGAGATTCTAAAATCATAGATATTGTATTGATGATAATTGATGTTGTTGAATATTTTGGAATAGCAAAATTAGTTGTTTTTACTAATTTAAAACTTTATTTGTCTCAAAAAGAATTGGAAGAGGTTTATAAATATATCATGTATAAAAAAGTAATGGTTCTTTTGTTAGAAACAGGAGATGAGAAAGAATGTGTTAAAAATGAAAAAATTCTGTTTTTAGATAGTGATTATGATGAACTTATGATGTATAATGACTAAATAATAGTTGACATTCAGAGTAGAGATTAGTTGCTATAGTCCCAAAAACTCCTTGTATAATGTTATAATATACGAATTTGACATTTTAGGAGTATGTTATTTTGAATGGTAACAAAACTAGTGGATATTCCGCACAGATTGGCAGTAGATTTTAGGAGTATGTTATTTTGAATGGTAACAAAACACATGATTAAAAAGGATCTTGATAAGTTTAATTTTAGGAGTATGTTATTTTGAATGGTAACAAAACATCACTTTGCAAAAATGCTTGCAGATATTCATTTTAGGAGTATGTTATTTTGAATGGTAACAAAACATGAAAAACAGATATAATCAATAAGGGAAGATTTTAGGAGTATGTTATTTTGAATGGTAACAAAACTACAGAACGCCACATCAGAGGGAAAATCAAATTTTAGGAGTATGTTATTTTGAATGGTAACAAAACACAGAGTTAAGGGTTATACAATGGCTTTATATTTTAGGAGTATGTTATTTTGAATGGTAACAAAACAGCAATAGAATACTGCCACAGTCGCAGGATATTTTAGGAGTATGTTATTTTGAATGGTAACAAAACACATTTTTTTAATACCGCAACGCTTCCTTTGTATTATGAAAGTAATAATGCAGATGAACTGGCAGAGTGGGTATATGATAACTGCCTTGACGGAGTAAATCCGGTAAAAGTCAAAGAAAAAGCGGAAAATTATTAGAAGTAAGTCAGCAAATATTAAAAAACTATAAATCAACAGCACGCTATTGACAGCGTGCTGTTATTTTTGTAATATATTAGAACATCTAGAAGAAACTATTTATCAAATTTTATGAAAAGGAATGAGCATATGTTTGG
>ERZ838516.1264-NODE-1264-length-33854-cov-16.358650_pt1 | contig 33854 bp, 29 predicted proteins | sample MGYA00519910_ERZ838516 | MGnify/ENA primary metagenome ERZ838516 (study PRJEB31850, sample SAMEA3708837) | human gut metagenome | biome: human gut; feature: human-associated habitat; material: faeces | place: China | collected 2014 ... | reverse complement strand
GCTGCGGCCGCTGCGTGGAGTACTGCCCCATGGGTCTGGAGCCCGTGGAGGTCAACCAGGCTTATGCAGCCCGCGACGTTCAGGAGCTGGGCAAGCTGCACGTTGATTACTGCTTCAACTGCGGCTCCTGCACCTTTGTCTGCCCGGCAAAGCGCCCCTGCACCCAGATGATGGGCCTGGCAAAGGCGTTCTACCTTGGTGAAATCAAAAAAGGAGGCAATAAGTAATGGATACGAAGCTTATTGTTTCGGCCTCCCCGCACCTGCGCAGTGAGGAAACGACCCAGAGCCTGATGGCCAACGTGATCGTTGCCCTGTGCCCCTGTGTGGTGGCCTCTGCAATCATCTTTGGTGCGCGTGCCCTGCTGGTCACTGCAGTGTCCGTTGTGGCATGCGTGGCCTTTGAGTGGCTGTACTGCAAGCTGCTGAAGAAGGCAAACCCCATCAGCGACCTGTCCGCTGTGGTCACCGGCATCATTCTGGCCATGAACGTGCCCGTGGGTATGCCCATCGGCCAGCTCATCATCGGCGACCTGGTTGCCATCATCGTGGTCAAGCAGCTGTTTGGCGGCATTGGCATGAACTTTGCAAACCCTGCACTGGTCGGCCGTATCGTGCTGTTCATCAGCTTTGCCGGTTCCATGAACAATTGGGTGTTCCCCGATGCAGCGGTTGACCAGCTGTCCAGCGCTACCCCGCTGGCTGTGGCTGACACCAGCAAGCTGAGCCTGCTGGACCTGTTCATGGGTGTGCACGGCGGTGTTCTGGGCGAGACCTGCGCTCTGGCCATCCTGCTGGGCCTGATTTATATGGTGGCCACCAAGACCATCAGCATCGCCATCCCCGCTTCTTACATCGGCAGCATGTTTATCTTCTACCTGATCTCCACCGGCAGCCTGCACGGCGCACTGGTCGGCATCCTGTCCGGCGGCTTGATGTTCGGTGCTGTGTTCATGGCAACGGACTATGTCACCAGCCCCTTTACCCTGAAGGGCAAGCTGATCTACGGCCTGTGCCTGGGCATCGTCACCTTCGCCATCCGTCAGTGGGGCAGCTACGCCGAGGGCGTTTCCTTCGCGCTGCTGTTTATGAACCTGTGGGTCCCCTTTATCAACGATTGGACCCGTCAGACTCCTTACGGCTATGTTAAGCCTGCAAAGAAAGCAAAGGAGGGTGCTGGCAAATGAATAAGAATTCTTCCTGGGAGACCAGTGTAAAGCCTGTTGTTGTGCTGAGCGTGATCGCACTGATCGTCAGCCTGCTGCTGGCCATGGTCAACTCCTTTACGGCTCCCATCATTGAGGAAAACCAGAAGGCCGCAACGCTGGCTGCCTATGTGGACGTGATGCCCACCGTTTCCAACGCCTCCGATCTGGACGAAGTGACCGACTACACCACCGAGAACATCACCGGTGCTGTAAAGGCCACCGACGGCTCCCTGGCCATCAAGGCTGAGGAAAAGGGCTTTGACGGCGGCATCCTGTCCGTCATCATCGGCTTCGACACCAACGGCACTGTCACCGGCATCTGGGTGGACGCTTCTACCCAGACCAAGGGCATCGGCAGCAACGTTGCCACCGACAGCTTCCTTGCTCAGTTCGATGGCATGGATGGCACCCAGAACATCACCCTGGGCCAGGGCTACGACGCATACAGCGGCGCAACCATTTCCTCTAAGGCTCTGTTTGCCGCCATCAACGATTGCATCAACTGCTACAACGAGTTGGCATAAAGGAGGTTGGTAAGAAATGGCAAGCGAAAACAAGTCCAAGGTAAGCATCCTTACCAACGGCATCATCAAAGAAAACCCCGTTCTGCGTCTGGTTCTGGGCACCTGCTCCTGCCTGGCTGTTACCACGGCAGTTTCCAGCGCGCTGGGCATGGGCGCAGCCTTCACCTTCGTGCTGGTGTGCTCCAACATCCTGATCTCGCTGCTGCGCAACGTGATCCCCGCTAAAGTCCATCTGCCCTGCTACATCGTCATCATTGCAGGCTTCGTGACCATCGTTCAGATGGTGATGCACGCCTACATGGACAGCCTGTACACCGCACTGGGCGTGTTCCTGCCCCTGATCGTTGTCAACTGCATCATTCTGGGCCGTGCCGAGATGTTTGCCTGCAAGAACAATGTGGTGGATTCCGCACTGGACGGCATCGGCATGGGCATCGGCTACACCCTGACCGTGGTGCTGATGGCCTCCATCCGTGAGATCCTGGGCAGCGGCACCTGGCTGGGCTTCCAGGTCCTGCCCGAGAGCATGGCCAAGATGAGCATTATGACCCAGGCTCCCGGCGCATTCTTCTGCTACGGCGTGCTGATGGCCGGCTGCGTCTGGCTGGAAGGCAAGCTGGATGCCCGCATCGAGCGCAAGAGCTGCTGCGACCTCGACAACCTGAAGAAGGAGGCAGAATAAGATGTTAGTCAAACTTGCTGCGATCTTCTTCAGCATGATCCTGGTGAACAACTACGTGCTGGTGAAGTTCTACGGTATCTGCCCGTTCCTGGGCGTTTCCAAGAAGCTGGATTCCTCCATTGGTATGTCCGGCGCTGTTATCTTTGTTATGCTGGTGGCAACGGCTGTCACCTTCCCCATCCAGATCTTCGTTCTGAACCCCGCTGACCTGGGCTACCTGCAGACCATCGTGTTCATCCTGGTCATTGCAGTGCTGGTGCAGTTCATCGAGATCTTCCTGAAGAAGTATGTTGTTGCACTGTATAATTCTCTGGGCGTTTACCTGCCCCTGATCACCACCAACTGCTGCGTGCTGGCCGTGACCATTCTGGTCGTGGACGACTACGGCGCAGACGTTGCTACCCTTGGCTTTGCCGCTGCCTACATTGAGGCTCTGGTCTGTGCCGTGGGTGCAGGTGTCGGCTTTATGCTGGCCATGGTCATGTTCAGCGGCGTGCGCAAGCGTGTGGAAGCCTGCGATCCCCCGGCACCCTTCAAGGGCCTGCCCATCACCCTGATCGCAGCAGCCATCACCAGCCTGTCCTTTATGGGCTTCGGCGGCCTCGTCGAAAACCTGTTCAACGTGACGCTGTAAGGGAGGAACAGGATTATGAATATTGTATCTGCTGTGATCCTCTGTACCATCGTGGGCGCGATCGGTGCCGTTGTTCTGGTGCTGGCCGCAAAGTTCATGGCGGTTGAGGAAGACCCCCGTATTGAAGAAGTTTCTGCCTGCCTGGCCGGTGCAAACTGCGGCGGCTGCGGCTACGCCGGCTGTGCCGACTACGCAAAGGCCGTTGTTATGGACGGCGTTCCCTGCGACAAGTGCGCACCCGGCGGCCCCAAGGCTGCTGCCGCCATTGCCAAGATCATGGGCGGTGAGGCAAGCGCCGTGGAGAAGAAGGCTGTGGTCCAGTGCCAGGGCAACTCCGAGCACTGCAAGCCCAGCTACGAGTACAAGGGCATCCAGACCTGCGCTGCTGCTGCCACCCTGTACGGCGGCCCCAAGACCTGTACCTTTGCCTGCATCGGCCTGGGCGACTGCACCAAGGTGTGTAAGTTCGATGCCATCCACATTGTGGACGGTGTGGCCAAGGTGGACAAGGACAAGTGCACCGGCTGTGGTGCCTGCGCCAACATCTGCCCCAAGCACGTCATTATGATCGACGCAGGCGGCCCCCGCAAGCCCGTGGTCATGTGCTCCAATCAGGATAAGGGTGCTGTGGCAAACAAGCTGTGCACCACTTCCTGCATTGCCTGCGGCATGTGCGAGCGCACCTGTAAGTTCGATGCCATCCACGTTGTGGACGGCGTGGCCCGTGTGGACTACGACAAGTGCAAGGGCTGCGGCATGTGCGCCCAGAAGTGCCCCAAGCACATCATCCTCTTCCCGCTGAAGGACGATCCGAATCCCCCCAAGCCCGTGGTGAAGCAGGCTCCGAAGCCCGCTGCCGCTCCTGCCGCTCAGGCAGAGCCCGCCGCAAAGGCTGAGGAAGCAAAGGCTCCCGAAGCCCCCAAGGCTGAGTAAGCGGAATCCATTGTAATAGGACAAAGCGCCCCCATTGCTCCTTTGAGTGATGGGGGCGCTTTTTGGTGGGGGTGCGCCCTCTCAGTCTCGCATTCGCTCGACAGCTCCCCCGAGGGGGGGTCAACGCATCTGCAAGGGAAACAGGAGCTTTGGGCAGGCTTTTGGGCGGTAAATGCCGCTGAAGGTCGAGCCTCAATTGGCTCTCCCTTTGGGAGAGCTGGCAAAGCCGTCAGGCTTTGACTGAGAGGGCTCCGAAAACTTTTTTCAAAAAATCTCGAAAAAAAGTGAAAGGAATCTGCGTTTCATGTATTATAGAGAGTGAAACTGTGAAGATACAACACAAAACTGCGCGATATATCAATGCGGCGGGCGGTGCGGATAAGTTAGGTTGCGCTACTCCCCGCAATATATTACGACGGTTCATAACGTGCTGTATATCGCAGAATATTTAGTCTGAAAAGGGGAAAGGAAAATAAAATTTCACTATTGAAAATGCTGGATATACATGCTATAATTACGACAATGGATTTGTCTGGTAAAAATAACCTGCCAAGGGAAAGAAAGACGACAAAAGTTGAATATCTTTTCCTCCGGTTTTGCCAAAAATACTATGATGCAGGGAGGGCTCCACTGTGCGGAAAAATCATCACGGAAAAAAAGATAGGCTAACGTGAAAAGAATGCGTAAAGTATCCCCCGGGCTTGTCTGCATCGTGCTGGGTGTGGTGCTCCTGCTGGCGGCTGGCGGCCTGTACGCCTACAACCGCTGCGAGGATGCCCACGCCGGTGCCGAGGCTCAGACCGTGGTGGCCGACCTTCAGCAGAAGGTGGAGACCCCGGAACCGGAGGCAGAGAGCGGCCCCCTGGACCCCGAGCTCCCGGTGGTGGAGGTCGATGGCAACGAATATGTGGGCGAGATCTCCATCCCCGCCATCGGCATTGACCTGCCGGTGATGAGCGAGTGGAGCTACCCCCGCCTGAAGATCGCCCCCTGCCGCCAGTTCGGCTCTTCCCGCACCGATGATCTGGTCATTGCGGCGCACAACTACGAAAGCCATTTCGGCAAGCTGACCTCCCTCACAGCGGGGGACAGCGTCACCTTCACCGATATGGACGGCATCGTGAATGAGTACGTCGTGAACAAGGTCGAAGTGCTTGACCCCCACAGTGTGGAGGAAGTGGAACACAGCGGCTACGCCCTGGTGCTGTACACCTGCACCTACGGCGGCAAGACCCGTGTCACCGTCTTCTGTGATCGTGCATCGTAAAAATCAAGGCTGAAAAACAAAAAGAAGCCCCGACATTCGTCGGGGCTTCTTTTTTACTATGTGGGAACTCCCTCCGTCATTGCTGACGCAATGCCACCTCCCTCTCAGAGAGAGGCTTTTCGCTGCCGTAAGGCTCCCTCCTAGAGGGAGCTGTCGCCGGAGGCGACTGAGGGAGTTACTGTTTTTTCCACCGCCGCATCACACCCATGCCCAACGCATAGGGGCCGGTGTGCACGGCAATGGTGCAGCCGATCTGCAGCAGGACCACATTGCACTCGCAGGTGGGGTACTTGGCGCGCAGGGCGGCGCGGGTCTGCATCCAGAGCCGCTTGCCCTCGTCGGCATCGTAGCCGTAGCCCACCGTAATGCGGTAGTCGTCCGGGGTACCGCCGTGGGCATCCAGATAGTTCATCAGCTGCTCCAGCGCCTTTTCAAAGCTCTTCTGTCGGCCGCGGGCTACGCCGCCGGAGAAGATCTCGCCCTCCTTGAACAGGATCATGGGTTTGATGCCCAGAATATTGGCAGCACGGCCTGTGACTTTGCCGATGCGCCCGCCCTTGATGAGGTAGTCCAGATTACCCACCGTGAAGAAGATCTGGTTGGTGATCTTTTCCGCTTCCAGCCAGGTCACGGCTTCGTCCAGCGTACAGCCTGCATCCCGCATGGCCACCGCGTTTTCCACCACGATGGATTCGGTCACGGTGGCGGCGGTGCTGTCAATGACCTCGATCTTAGCATCGGGGAAATCCTCCAGCACCAGCTCCCGGGCGTTGCGGGCACTGCCCACGCAGCCGCTCATCTTGCTGGTGAAGCAGATGCAGAGCACCGGGCGGCCCGCCTCGGCATGGGCCCGGAAGGCGGTCTCAAAATCCTCCAGCGAAGGCAGGCTGGTCTTGGGGTAGGCCGAGGGGTTATCTACCATGAACTGGTAGAAATCCCGCACGGCAATCTCCTTGCCTTCCTTGCGGTAGTGCTCGCCGTCCAGCGAGACATAGAAGGGGATGATCTCAATATTCAGTGTTGCGGCCGTCTCAGGGGTCAGGTCGCAGGCGCTGTCCGTGATGATATCAAACATAGTCACGCTTCCTTTTCAATGCGGCGGGTTCTGTGGCGCGGATCAGACGTTGTGATGGATGTAGGCCTCACGCTCGGCACCCACGGAGATGTAGGTGATCTTGCAGCCAATAGCCTTTTCCAGATACTCAACGTAATCGCGGGCTTCCTGGGGCAGATCCTCCCACTTGCGGGCGGCAGTGATATCGCAGTGCCAGCCGGGCAGATACTCCACCACGGGCTGTGCGGTGTCCAGAGCCATGCCCATGGGGAAGCGCTTGGTGATGGTGCCGTCGGTCAGCTTGTAGCCGGTGACCATGGGGATCTTCTCCATGTAGTCCAGCACGTCCAGCAGGGTCAGGGCAACCTCATCGCAGCCCTGGCAGAACACGCCGTAGTGGCTTGCCACCAGGTCGATGGGGCCAACGCGGCGGGGACGGCCGGTGGCTGCACCGTACTCGTGGCCAGCCTCACGCAGGGCGTGCTTCTCTTCCTCGGTCATGGCCAGCTCAGTGACAAAGGGGCCGTCGCCCACGCAGGAGGAGTAAGCCTTCATCACGCCGATGCTGTTGGTCAGCTTGTGGCCCGGGATGCCTGCGCCGATGGGGGCGTAAGCGCCGATGGTGTTGGAGGAAGTGGTGTAGGGATAGATGCCGAAGTCAATGTCGCGCAGAGCGCCCAGCTGGGCCTCGAACAGCACCTTCTTGCCGGCGGCATCTGCGTCAGCCAGATACTGGCCCACGTCGCAGATGTAATCCTTGAAGATGGCGGCATACTTCTCCAGCCATGCCCACATCTCGTCCACGCTGATGGGGGCGGAGTGGTAGCTGCCCTCCATCACCAGGTTCTTGGAATCAACCATGGTCACCAGGCGCTTCTTCACGCTGTCGTCCAGGTGGAGCAGGTCGCCCATGCGCAGGGTCTTCTTCATGTACTTGTCACCGTAAGTGTAGGCGATGCCGCGCTTGGTGGAGCCGAACTGTGCACCGGTCTTGGCCAGGCGGGCCTCTTCCAGGCCGTCCTGATCGACATGGTAGGGCATGGTGATGGTGGCCCGGTCGGAGATCTTCAGGTTATCGGGGGTGATGGAAATGCCCTGCTCCCGCAGCTTGTTGATCTCGCCGTCCAGATGGTGCGGGTCGATGACCATACCGTTGCCCATCACGCAGACAACGTTGGGGCGCAGGATGCCGGAGGGCAGCAGGTTCAGCACGAACTTGCCGCGCTCGTTCTTCACGGTGTGGCCTGCGTTGTTGCCGCCCTGATACCGTGCAACGATGTCATACTCCTGGCTGATCAGGTCGACCATGCGGCCCTTGCCCTCATCGCCCCAGTTGATACCCGTAATTGCAGTAAGCATAATAAATGACCTCTTTATCATTTTTTCAAAAGACAGCCTTTTCCGTGCACCTTGCCCGGGATACGCCACCTTGGGAATCTGTACCGCCCGCGGAAATGTCCGCAACAATACAATTATAGTATAGCACGAAACGCGGAACAAAAAAAGAGGGAAGAAATACTTTTCTCTCAATGATCCGCCAGGCACTCCTCTTCGTGATGCTGTTTCAGTTCTTCTTTCCCAGCTTATGGATCGTGCCATCCGGCTCTTTGATCGAGGTATTGTTCAGCTGGGCGCGCAGGCTAGCCTTTACGTCCGCAACATACTCCTGCCGCAGGACCTGCTGCTCTGCCTTTTCGGCATCGGTCAGGCCGGTGGTCTTGCTCTTTTTTGCCAGCTCGTTGATGCGGGCGATCTTCTCGTTTGTCATCGCAGTTCTCCTATTAGATAAAATGTGATATAATATGACCGGGATGCCCCTTCCGGCAGCTGCGGCTCTTTTGGCGAGGCAGCAGGAGGGAGCTATTTGAATCAAAGCAAGTATAACAAAGGATGAAACCGATGTCAAAACAGTTGAATTTTGCACAGCAGATGGACGAAGTGTTGAAAACGCTGGGGCCGCAGCGGCCAAAGCTGCTGCTCCATGCCTGCTGCGGGCCCTGTTCCAGCGCCGTGCTGGAAAAGCTGTGCCGGTATTTTGAGATCACGGTGCTTTACTATAACCCCAACACCTGGCCTGCCGAAGAATACTACCGCCGGGCCGAGGAGCTGAAAAAGTTTGTGGCGCAGGCGCACCCGCTGGGGGCCACGGTCATCGAGGACCACTACGATCCGCAGGAGTTCTACACGGCTGTGAAGGGGCTGGAAAACGAGCCGGAGCGGGGCGGGCGGTGCACTGTCTGCTACCGTTTGCGGATGCGCCGGGCGGCACAGTACGCAAAGGAGCACGGCTTTGATTGGTTCACCACCACGCTTTCCATCAGCCCCCACAAAGATGCTGCCCGCATCAATCAAATCGGGCAGGAGCTTGAAGCCGAATTCGGCATCAGGCACCTGCCCTCGGATTTCAAAAAGCAGAACGGCTACCTGCGCTCCCTCCAGCTTTCGGAGGAGTACGGGCTTTACCGTCAGGATTACTGTGGGTGTGAGTTCAGCGCAAAGGCGAGGGGGTGAACCTCTCAGCCGCCTGCTGCTTGCCTCTCCTGCCAGGAGAGGCGGCATTGCAAAGCAATGACGGAGCGGTTTACTCCTCCCGCATTCTGGACACCAAAATTGCAAAGATGATCAGCCCCATACAGGGCACGATGTTGGTTGCCATACCAACAGCAAGACCGGCGCTTTCAGCCACCTTGCCGATGACCCAGGGCATCAGGATCGCGCCGCTGGATGCCACCGGCAGCATGATGCCCATGCTGGTCACGGTGGTCATTTTACCGGCGCTGGCCACGGCGGTGGGGTTCATACCGGCCATGGAGAAGGCAAAGGCGAACAGCAGCAGGATGGCAGGCAGTTGGCTGTGGGTCTGCATCATGGCAAAGTAGAAGGCAGTGCAGAAAACCGCCATAAACACCATGGCCTTACGGGGCTGTTTGAGTGGGAACACAAAGGCGATGAGCAGGCGGCCGATCAGGGTGGCACCCCACATCACGGTGACGGTATAGGCCGCCAGCGTGCCTGCAATGATGCCGCTGTCCTTGAAGTAGGTGACCATCCAGCCCACAACGCTCTGCTCGGCGGCGTTCTGGCAGAACAGCAGGCCGGTGAGCAGCCAGAAGCGGGAGGAGCGCAAAAAGCTCCAATCGGTGACAGCTTCTTTGGCCTTGGCGCGGCCTGCCATGGGGGTGAACAGGTATACCAGCCAGAGCACCAGACCCAGCGCTGCCAGCGCCAGCACGGCCAGCGTGGTGCTGACCCTGGCAGCGGCAGAGATCAGAAAGGGGCAGAGCAGGGCACCGCAGGCGTAGCAGGCGTGCATGGTGTTCATGCCCCGGGTGCGGTCTGCAGAGTTTCCGCTGACAAGGATGGTGCAGGTGTTCAGGACACTGCCCTTGGCAATGCCCACAATGAAGAAGGCCAGCGCCAGCAGAATGGGCAGGCCGGTCAGGCCCATCAGGCCGTAGCCCACCGCATAGCCGATGGTCAACAGCAGGACGCTTGGCTTCATGCCCATTTTTCCCACCAGCGCACCGGCCAGCAGGCCCGCCAGCAGGTTGCCGATGCTCAGCAGGCTGAGCAGGGTGCCGGTCATGCCGTAGGCAAAGCCGTATTCCTCCTGCAGCAGGCTGACCACCACACCGCTGGAAATGGTGCAGATGCCGCTGAAAAAGAAGGTGACGAAGCCCGCATTCCGCAGGCGGGTGTTCCGTTGTTCCATAGGGTTCTCCTTGCAGTATTCGGGGGCGCAGCGCCCATAGTTGCTTTTATTAAAGCATATTCTGGTCAGAAAGCAAGGGCTGTTGAGCCAGCAGAAGCAAAATCAGCGCCCAGTGGAGGCGCCTCGCCGTTTGGTGGGGCGCTTCTGTATTTTATTTTGCGTCTTCTATTGACAAAGATCGAATCGTGCGTTATGATATTGTACGGCATCAAACAGTTCTAAAGAAAACAATCCTGTCACAAACAATTCAAAAGGGAAACCATTATGCACGATGAAAGCAAAAAACAGCCCTGCTGCAACCCCCCATGGGAGCCGCCGCAGGTCATCCCGGCACAGGTGCGCCGGGTGAACAACCTGATCTTCCGCAAGATCAACCAGTTCCACCGGGAGAACAACGTGGACAACGTGACCCCCATGCACGACTGGATCATGAGCTACCTCTACTGGCACAAGAACGACCCCGTGTACCAGCGCGATATCGAACGGGAGTTTTCCATCACACGCTCGACCGTGACGAACATCCTGCAGCTGATGGAGCGCAAGGGCTACATCGAGCGCCAGAGCGTGCCGCAGGATGCCCGACTCAAGCGGCTGATCCTGACGGAAGAGGGGGGCCGCGTCCATGAAAAGACGATACTCTCCCTGCACCAGACCGATGAGTTTGTGGCCGGATTGCTGACGGAAGAGGAAAACGCAGAGCTTCTGCGGTTGTTGAACAAGCTGCGCAAGGGGCTGGAATGACCCCTGCAAATAAACTTCAGGAGGATTACAACAGATGATCAAAAAACTTGTGTCACATCTGGGCGAGTACAAGCGCGCCGCGATCCTGACACCGATCCTATCTGCTCTGGAAGCCATCATGGATGTGCTGCTGCCCACCATCATGGCCTTTATCATTGACCAGGGCATTGAAAAGGGCGATATGAACGCCGTTGTCAAGTACGGCCTGCTCACCTTCCTGGTGGCGGCCATTGCCCTGCTGCTGGGCGTGCTGGCCGGCAGGTTTGCCGCCACGGCATCCACCGGCTTTGCGGGCAACCTGCGCGATGCGATGTATGAGAACATCCAGCATTTCTCGTTCTCCAACATCGACAAGTACTCTACGGCCGGTCTGGTCACCCGTATGACCACCGACGTGACCAACCTGCAGAACGCGTTCCAGATGATCGAGCGCATGTGCGTGCGTGCCCCCGTCCATCTGGTTTTCGCGCTCATCATGGCCTCCATGATCAGCCGCTCGCTGACCATGGTGTTCCTGGTGGCGATCGTGTTCCTGGTGGCAGTGCTGGCAGGCATTATGGTCCCCACCTTCGGCATCTTTGATAAGGTGTTCAAGAACTACGATAACCTGAACGCCTCCGTGCAGGAGAATGTCTCGGCCATCCGCGTGGTCAAGAGCTTTGTCCGGGAGCACTTTGAGAACGAGAAGTACACCAAGGCCTGCGAGAGCCTGTACAAGCAGTTCGTCCACGCCGAGAGCCGCCTGAGCTTCAACAATCCCGCCATGCTGGTCTCTGTGTACGGCTGCAACATCGCCCTGAGCTGGTTCGGCGCACATTACGTCCTGAACGGTGCGATCACCACCGGCCAGCTGAACGCCCTGTTCGGTTACATTATGAACATCCTGATGGCCCTGATGATGCTGAGCATGGCCTTTGTGATGATCGCCATGTCCGCCGCTTCTGCCCGCCGTATCGTGGAAGTGCTGGATGAGACCACCGACCTGCCCGCCCCCAAGGCACCGGTGCAGCAGGTCAGGGATGGCGGCATCGAGTTCGAGCACGTTACCTTTAAGTATAAGCACGGCTCCGGCCAGCCTGTCCTGAACGATGTCACCTTCAGCATCCGGCCGGGCGAGACGCTGGGCATCATCGGCGGCACCGGCAGTGCAAAATCCAGCCTGGTGCAGCTGATCCCCCGCCTGTATGATGCCGAGACCGGCTCTGTTAAGGTGGGCGGCGTGGACGTTAAGGATTACAGCCTGGATGTCCTCCGCCGGGAGGTCTCCATGGTGCTGCAGAAGAACGTTCTGTTCAGCGGCACCATCCTCGACAACCTGCGCTGGGGCGATGAGAACGCCAGCGAGGAAGAGTGCATCCGGGTGGCCAAGCTGGCCTGCGCCGATGAGTTCATCGAGCGCTTCCCCGACAAGTACAATACCTGGATCGAGCAGGGCGGCTCCAACGTGTCCGGCGGCCAGAAGCAGCGCCTGACCATCGCCCGCGCCCTGCTGCGCAAGCCCAAGGTGCTGATTTTGGACGACTCCACCAGCGCCGTGGATACCGCGACCGATGCCAAGATCCGCAAGGCCTTCCGGGAGGAGATCCCCGGCACCACCAAGATCATCATTGCACAGCGCATCTCCTCCGTGCAGGATGCAGACCGCATCCTGGTGCTGGACAACGGCCAGATCAACGGCCTGGGCACCCACGAGGAGCTGCTCAAGACAAACAAGATCTATCAGGAAGTTTACAACAGCCAGACCCAGGGCGGCGGCGATTTTGACAAGCAGGGAGGTGAGCAGTAATGGCACAGGTGAAAGAAGTGAAGGGCCCCGGCCCCCGTAGGATGGGCGGCCCCAAACCGAAGGTCGAGAATCCGGGCAAGCTGCTCAAGCGGATCATGGATGAGGTGTTCAAGCACTATCTGCCCCACTGCATCCTTGTGCTGGTCTGCATCATCGTCAGCGCACTGGCAAACGTGCAGGCAAGCCTCTTCCTCAAGACCTTGATCGATGATTACATCGTCCCCATGACCAAGCAGGCCACGCCGGACTTCAGCCCACTGGCAGGTGCACTGGTGCGCATCGGCTGCATCTACGCTATCGGCGTGCTGGCCGCATGGCTCAACGCCCGTATCATGGTCAACGTGACCCAGGGCACCCTGCGCAACCTGCGCGTCCAGCTTTTCACCCACATGGAAAGCCTGCCTATCCGGTATTTTGACTCCCACCCCCACGGCGACATCATGTCGGTGTACACCAACGATGTGGACACCCTGCGCCAGATGATCAGCCAGAGCATCCCCCAGCTGGTGTCCAGCGCCATCACCATCGTGTCCGTGTTCACCAGCATGTGCCTGATGAGCTGGCAGCTCACCGTTGTCACCATGCTGATGGTGGCCCTGATGCTGTTCTGCTCCAAGAAGATCACTGCCATGAGCGGCAAGTACTTTGTGGCCCAGCAGAAGGATCTGGGCAAGGTGAACGGCTACATCGAAGAGATGATGGAGGGCCAGAAGGTCGTCAAGGTGTTCACCCACGAGCAGAAGGCTCTGGACGGCTTCCGGCAGCTGAACGATAAGCTGAAGGAAAGCGCCAAGCAGGCCAACAGCTACGCCAACATCATCATGCCCGTTACCGCACAGCTGGGCAATATCAGCTATGCAGTCTGTGCTCTGGCAGGCGCGGCCATGGCCGTTGGCAATGTCGGCGGCATGACCCTTGGCACCGTGATGGCCTTCCTGAGCCTGAACAAGAGCTTCAATATGCCCATCAGCCAGGTGTCCATGCAGGCCAACAGCGTGATCATGGCACTGGCCGGTGCAGAGCGTATCTTCAAGATGATGGACGAGACCAGCGAGACCGACGAAGGCTATGTCACCCTGGTCAACGTCAAGTATGGCAAGGATGACGAGCTGGTGGAGACCACCGAGCGCACCGGCATCTGGGCCTGGAAGCATCCCCACCACGACGGCACCACCACCTACCACAAGCTGGCGGGTGACATCACCTTTACCGATGTCGATTTTGGCTATGTGCCGGAAAAGACCGTTCTGCACGGGATCAACCTCTATGGCCGCCCGGGCCAGAAGATCGCTTTTGTCGGCTCCACCGGTGCCGGCAAGACCACCATCACCAACCTGATCAACCGCTTCTACGATATCGCAGACGGCAAGATCCGGTATGATGGCATCAACATCCGCAAGATCAAAAAGGACGACCTGCGCCGCTCTCTGGGCATCGTTCTGCAGGATACCCACCTGTTCACCGGCACGGTCATGGAGAACATCCGCTATGGCCGCCTGGATGCCACCGATGAGGAGTGCATTGCCGCCGCAAAGCTGGCCAATGCCGATGGCTTTGTCAAGCGTCTGCCCGATGGCTACAACACCATGCTGACCAACGACGGTGCAAACCTGTCGCAGGGCCAGCGCCAGCTGTTGGCCATTGCCCGCGCCGCGGTTGCCGATCCCCCGGTGCTGATCCTGGACGAGGCCACCTCCTCCATTGATACCCGCACTGAGGCACTGGTCCAGCGGGGCATGGACGGCCTGATGTATGGCCGCACCAGCTTTGTCATTGCCCACCGCCTGTCTACCGTCCGCAATGCAGACTGCATCGTGGTTCTGGAGCAGGGCCGCATCATCGAGCGCGGCAGCCACGACGAGCTGATCGCCAAGAAGGGCAAGTATTACCAGCTCTACACCGGTAATCTGGCTGAAAATTAAAGAAAAATCGTAAAAAACGGAGCCGCTGTACAAAATGATGTGCAGCGGCTCCGTTTATTTTCAATTTGTTCAAATTCCTCACAAAGAAACTCCATTTTTATCCTGTACAATAAGGGTGCAGTCAGGGAGGAACAGAAAAACATCCTCCTAAGATGCCATGCAGGCAATGAAAACCGCGCATCTCCGGCAGAAACCGGGCGGCGCGGCCCCTTTAAAAAACACTGTCCCCTGCTGATGCGAGGCAATAGCCAAGGCAGCGGACAGACTACCAACCATCTCCTGACAGCCGCAAATGTTTGGGAGTTCTCATACACAGCCAGCGCCGCTTTCTCCTCCTTTCCACGGCGCTGGCTGTTTTTGTTTTGTTCCCGCCGCCATCCCAGCGGCAGGGGGCTATCCGATCAGCGCGTTCAGCTCAGATTCCTTTAATCTGGGCAGAGAGGAGACAGGGAGCATCATTTTCTCTATCCGATACAAGACCAGAGCCGGGCTCTGGTCTTTTTTTGCGGCAGAAGCCATAACACTGCGTGTAAAGGCGAGAATCCTGTCCTTTTTGTAGAAAAAGATCAGCTGCACATGGCCGGTGAACAGGGCAAACAGGGCTGTGCGCAGCTCCCGGGAGCCGAAGAGGAGGAGCAGGTCGCTCTCCTCTAAAAAGAGAACGTCTGCCCGGTCAAGAAACTGCAGGGCGGTCTGACACAGGGCCTCCCGTTGCGGCCAGTAGGGCGCGGCCTGCGCCAGCCGGGGAAGATAGCAGCAGAGCGCCCCGGCATCCCGGGCGGCGGCAAGGGCCTTGAGGTGGGCCAGCCGCAGGGGGCTGTCCACCAGCCCGGCGGAGGAAAAACAGAAGGCAGAGGCTCCCCGGAACGGGGCGGCCTCCAGCTGTTCCGGCCCAAGGGCCAGCCCGGCGGTGTGGGCACGGTAGGGCAGAGCGGTGTCTGCTCCGGTGAACACCACCGGTGTGGGGAAGGCATTTGTGAAGCAGAGCAGGGAACAATCCACACCATCCCGGGCAAGCCGGGCCGCCAGCTTGCGGCCAAAGGGGTCGGCTCCCAGCTGGGCCAGCAGAGCCGCCTGTCCGCCCAATGCGGCGTACCGGCGGCAGAAGCCTGCACCCCAGCCGCCGGTCTGCGCCCGGAATGTCTCCGTCAGCTCCGGAGCCGTGGCAGCGTTCAGCTCCAGCCAGACTTCGCCCAGACACAAAACAGACATGTGCACCCCTCCCTCCGCAAATAAAAATCGGGTTACAGTATACACGATTTGCCCACCGGATGCAACCGATCCGGGACAAATCCTGACGGAGTGGAAGGGCCCGCGGGCAGGAACAATCCGATTTTACAAAGACCACCTGTTTTTTACCAATGCCTGTTTTTCTTTGCCCAGGGTTTACCTAAGATTTGCCTTACCATGGTTTCCCCTCTTCCTCCGAACGGGTACAATAGAACTGTTCCCAAGAAACATTGCAACAGGGCCCGGGAGGGCTCAGGATAAGAGAGGAATTATCGTATGAAAGAACATAAAATGTCCCGCCGCAACTTCCTGAAAGTGGGTGCTGTGGCATCTGCCGCCGGTCTGATGACTGCTGCCCCTGTGGCTGCAAACGCTGCCGCTCCGGCTGCTTCCACCGCAGCTGACGAGGAGAACTGCTTTGGCCTGTTCCAGAATAAGCCCAAGTACATCTTCCTGTTCATCGGCGATGGCATGGGCACTGCCCAGATCCAGTCTGCCCGGTTCTATCAGGGCACTGTCACCAACAACGGTGCCATCACCGAGGCAGAGCTGAGCTTTACCCAGTTCCCGGAAGTGGGCAGCGTGACCACCTACGACAGCACCTCCTTCTGCCCGGACTCCGCTTCCACCGCCACCTCCATCGCTTCCGGTAAAAAGACCGAGAGTGGTGTCATCAATATGTGCCCTTGGACCCGTGATGTGCCCTATGAGACCATTGCAGAGAAGCTCCATAAGCAGAAGGGCTACAAGGTTGGCATTGTTTCCACGGTGAATATTGACCACGCCACCCCTGCTGCCTTCTATGCACACCAGAAGACCCGCAAGAACTACTATCAGATCGGCGTGGAGCTGGCAAACTCCGGCTTTGAGTATTTCGCAGGCGGCGAGTTCCAGAAGGTGAACGGCGATGGCACCGGCCCCAACAACCACGAGGTGGCTGCACAGGCCGGTTACAATGTGGTCACCACCCAGGCCGGTGCTGCTGCCTTGAAAGCCGGGGCAGGCAAGACCCTGATCATTGCCGAGAATCTGGCCGACGGCAAGGCCATGAACTACGCCATGGATGCCGCTCCGGGAGAGTGGCAGCTGACCGACTATGTCCGCAAGGGCATTGAGCTGCTGGACAACAGCAACGGCTTCTTTATGATGGTGGAGTCCGGCAAGATCGACTGGGCCTGCCACGCCAACGATGCCGCTGCCTCCATCCATGATGTGATCGAGATGCACAACGCGGTGCAGGCCGCTGTGGAGTTCTACGCCCAGCATCCCGATGATACCCTGATCCTGGTGACCGCTGACCACGAGACCGGCGGCCTGGGCATTGGCTACAAGACCACCAACTACGATACCTTCCTGACCAACCTGGCCCACCAGAAGATGTCCTACGCAAAGTTCGATTCCACCTATGTGAACAACTACGTGAAGAATCAGACTCCCTTTGAGACTGCAATGCAGGACGTGAAGGCAAACTTCGGCCTGACCCTGCCCACCGACCCCGATGCCGCCAACGCAGGCAAGCTGCTGCTGACCGACTACGAGGTGGAGAACCTGCGCACCGCTTACGAGCGCACCCTCAAGATCGGCTCTTCCAGCCAGAGCAAGATGAGCCAGCAGGATTACGAGCTGTATGGCACCTACATCCCCTTCAGCATGGCCATCTGCCACACCATCAACCACAAGTCCGGTGTGGATCACACCACCTACGCCCACACCGGTGCCATGGTGAACCTCTACGCCCGTGGTCAGGGTGCGGACAAGTTCCGCGGCGTGTATGACAACACCGAGATCTTCCACAAGCTGGCTGAGCTGACCGATGTGCAGTAATTGACCAGACCTTCTGTACCCCAAAGCCCTCCGGGACGAGACGCACCGGAGGGCTTTTTGTGTAGGACGGAATTGTGCACCCCCGCCAAAAATCTGCCCCGCGAATTGGGAAAGATGATGGGAGTTGTGGTTGCAATGGGCCGGAAAAAGGCATATAATAAGACCATCAACAGAGTAAGGCCATGCGCGTTAAGTGCCGCATCAACGGGGAGTTGTGCTGCGGACGAAGGTAAGACCCGCGGTGCATGGCCTGCATCCCGCTGCTGCATGGACTTGGGTGCAGACGGGGCCGTCTGCGGCCTCGTCTGGATGTGAACCGTTGAATCACGCCCTCCTTTGTGCGGTTTGTCACAGGGGAGGGCATTTTGCATTGCCCGCCCCGCGGTTCCCGAAACAGGGGAGGACAATTGATATGAACCATTCCAGAAATTCCGTCCGCAAGCTCACCATGCTGGCCTTGCTCACTGCCATGAGCATCGTGTTTGCCCGGGTGCTGAGCATTTCCACCGGCTTTGTCCGGTTCAACCTGGGCAGCCTGCCCACTCTGCTGGCCGCTGTGCTGTTCGGGCCGGTGGAGGGCTTTGCCGTGGGTGCAGTGGCCGATATGATCGGCGGCACCCTTTCCGGATACGCCATCAATCCGCTGATCACGCTGGGGGCAGGCTCCATCGGCCTGACGGCGGGTCTTCTCTGGCGCGCCCTGCCCAACCTGCGGCTGGGCCTGCGCACCCAGATCAGCGTGTTTGCCGGCCATGCGGTGGGCTCCATTGTCATCAACTCGCTGGCACTCCACCTCTTCTATAACTATCCGTGGAGCGTGCTGGTGACCCGCATTCCCAACGCGCTGGTCCTGGCGGCGGTGAACACCGTACTGGTGCGCCTGCTGCTGGAAAACAAAACGATCCGAGGCATTGCACAATGAACTACGAGGAAGCACTGAACTATATCCACGCCGTCCAGTGGGCGGGGCACAAGCCGGGCCTGACCCGCACCCGGACCCTGCTGGCCGCACTGGGGAACCCGCACAAGCAGCTGAAATTCATCCATGTGGCGGGCACCAACGGCAAGGGCAGCACGGCGGCCATGCTGGCCTCCTGCCTGCAGGCGGCGGGTTACCGGGTGGGCCTGTATACTTCGCCCTTTATCAACCGGTTCAACGAGCGCATTCAGGTAAACGGCCAACAGATCCCGGACGAGGCGCTGGTGCGGCTGGTGGAGCGTGTGAAGCCCGCTGCCGATGCCATGACCGATATCCCCACCGAGTTCGAGATCATCACGGCATTGGGGATGCTCTGGTTCGCTGAGACAAAATGCGACATCGTGGTGCTGGAGGTGGGCCTGGGCGGCACGCTGGATTCCACCAACGTCATCGACCCGCCGGAGTGCGCGGTCATCACGGCGCTGGGCATGGATCATGTGAAGGAGCTGGGCCCCACCCTGGCCGATATCGCATCGGCAAAGGCGGGCATCATCAAGCCGGGCAGTCCGGTGGTGAGCTATGGCGGTGTGCCCGAGGCCGATGCCGTCATCGCCCGTACGGCGGCAGAGCGGCACGCGCCGCTGACCGTGGTAGATCTCAGCAGGCTGACCATCGAGGACGGGGATCTGGATGCTGTCACCTTTGATTTTGACGGCCTGAACGGCATCCGCCTGCCCTTGATCGGCAGCTATCAGCCACGGAACGCCGCCACGGCCATTACGGTCCTGCGGGTGCTGCGCAGCCGGGGCTGGAACATCCCGGACAGTGCCATCCGTGCCGGTCTGGAACAGGTGCGCTGGCCGGGCCGGTTCGAGCTGCTGCGGCATTCGCCCGCCTTTTTGCTGGATGGCAGCCACAACGCCCACGGAATGCGGGCCACCGTGCAGAGCCTGCGGGACCGCTTTCCGGGGCAGAAGTTCGTGTTCCTGCTCAGCATCATGGCGGACAAGGATGTGGACGAGATGCTGGCACTGCTCCTGCCGCTGGCCGGGCAGTTCGTCACCGTAGCGGCTCATACCCCACGCGCCATGCCCGCTGAGACGCTGGCCGAACAGATCCGCGCCCGGGGCGGCAGAGCCGAGCCTGCTTCCACCATTGAAGCCGGTGTGGCCCGGGCGGTCGCCCTTGGGGGCACCGGCCCCGTGTGCGCACTGGGCACGCTCTACTTCTCCGGCGATGTGCGGGAAGCGTTTGCAAAATTGAACCAGTAAAGAAGAGGGGCTGCGGCACACGGGAAAAACCGGTGCAGCAGCCCCCTTTTTTGCGGACTGGCTTACAAAAAAATGCCCCGCTGTTCTGTGATGCACAGAACAGCGGGGCAATATCATTTATGGGGCGGGAATGTGCTCAGGAGATGCGCTTCGGCTCAGGCCTTGCCTGCGCAGCCGAACAGCTCGATCTTTTCCTTGCACTTGTCAACGATGGCCTGAGCGCCGGGAGCCAGCAGCTTGCGGGGGTCGAAGCCCTTGCCCTGCTGATCCTTGCCAGCCTCGATGTACTTGCGGGTGGCCTCAGCAAAGACCAGCTGGCACTCGGTGTTGATGTTGATCTTGGAAACGCCCAGGCTGATGGCCTTTGCGATCATCTCGTCGGGGATGCCGGTGCCGCCGTGCAGGACCAGAGGAATGTTGTTGGTAGCCTTGTGGATGCGGTCCAGAGCCTCAAAGTCCAGGCCCTTCCAGTTGGCGGGGTAAACGCCGTGGATGTTGCCGATGCCGGCAGCCAGGAAGTCGATGCCCAGATCGGTGATCTTTGCGCACTCGGCGGGGTCTGCGATCTCGCCAGCGCCCACAACGCCGTCCTCAACGCCGCCGATGGAGCCGACCTCGGCCTCGATGCTCAGGCCCTTGGAGTGTGCCAGAGCGACCAGCTCCTTGGTCTTTTCCACGTTCTCCTCGATGGAGTAGTGGCTGCCGTCGAACATGATGGAGGAGAAGCCGGCCTCAACGCAGGCCTTGCAGCCCTCGTAGGTGCCGTGGTCCAGGTGCAGGGCGACGGGAACGGTGATGCCCATGGTCTCCACCATGGAGCTGACCATGGCGGCAACGGTCTTGAAGCCGGTCATGTATTTGCCTGCGCCCTCAGAGACACCCAGGATAACGGGGCTCTTCATTTCCTCGCAGGCGGTCAGGACTGCCTTGGTCCACTCCAGATTGTTGATGTTGAACTGAGGCACACCGTAGTGGCCATCGCGTGCCTTGATCAGCATTTCGGTTGCATTTACCAACATTATTCATTACCTCCGCAAAATCATTTTGGGGTGAAAAAGCCGTTTTGGATACAAGATTGCGCATCCTTTAACGAACCTAAGGGTAGTATACCCCAATTACAGGATAAAATCAAGGCGGTTCCCGCGGCGTTTTCAACACAAATTCACATTGGGCATTTTGATGTTGGAGATTCTGGCAAAAACCACTGGATCTCCCTTCAAAAAATTGTCATAATTCCGACTTGAATTTTACAAAAAGTACGGCGGGAAGTTTGTATGTCGAACCCGGGAGGTTGAAAACTTGGTGGAAACTGTGGAATTCCACCTGGAAAGTGGGCGTACAAACTTGATTTTTGAACATTTTCCACCGGGTTTTCAACATGTGGAAAAATTTGAGCCGAATTACCGATTGTATAGCCTGCTGAATGTGGAAAACTTTTGCCTTCGGCAAACATTGCGAAGAATGCCGGGGTATGCTATACTTTAGAATGTATCAGTGTCAAAATATAGTAAAACTGAAACAGAACGAAACCATGGCGCGGCTCAAACGGCCCGCCTTGCCATAGAATGGAAGGAGAACACATCAATGGACGAACAGAAAATGCCGCGCCGCCCCCGCCGCAGCAGCACGGAGGAGCAGCCCAAGAATGAGAGCCTGGTCTACGGCAAAAACCCCGTGACCGAGCTGCTCAAGAGCGGTTCCGGCGTGGATACCGTGCTGATCGCGGAGGGCATGGCCCCCGCCGTGGCAGCTTACTATACCGCCATGGCCAAGGAGGCCGGGGCCACGGTCAAGCGGGTGCACCCCAACAAGCTGCGCCTGATGACCGGCACCGAGAGCCACCAGGGCGTGGCCGCCTTTGCCAGCGAGATCGAATATGTGACCGTGGAGGACCTGCTGAACGTTGCCAGAGAGAAGGGGGAGCCCCCTTTCCTGGTGCTGAGTGACGGCATCGAGGACCCCCATAATCTGGGCGCGGTGATGCGCTCTGCTCTGCTGTGCGGAGCCCACGGCATCGTCATCCCCAAGCGGGGCGGCGCGTCCGTGACCCCCACCGTCATCAAGTCCAGTGCCGGTGCGGCCGAGCGCCTGCCTGTGGCCCGCGTGGCCAACATCGGCGAGACCATCCGCCGCCTGAAGGATCAGGGTGTGTTCGTCTACTGTGCCGATATGGACGGCGTGCCCCTGCGCAAGAACAACCTGACCGGCCCCATTGCACTGGTGCTGGGCAGCGAGGGCAGTGGTGTATCCCAGCTGGTGAAAAAGCTCTGCGACGGTGTGGTGCGGCTGGATATGGCCGCTCAGGGCACCGGTGTGGACAGCTTCAATGTCTCGGTAGCGGCTGGCATCATCCTGTACGAGATCCAGAGCCAGCGCGCCGCAGAGTAAGAAACAGCGGCCAGACCGCCGTGACCAGAACAGGGAGGGACTAGGATGCCAAAGGATGATAAGCGCAAAGAGCTGACACAGGAAGAGATCGATGCGCAGAACGAGAAGTTCCGCACGTTTTTCAGCACCAGCGTGGCACAGGTGCCCGAAGAGATGAAGCGCCGCGATGAGGAAAAGGAGAGCACCGGCAGCCTGCTGGGCAAGCTCTTTCACCGCGAAAAGGACAAAGAGGAGCCTGCCGCCGCCCCGGCCGTGCAGAATGAGCTGCCGCCCACGGGTGAGATCGTGCTGGGCCATGAGGAAGAAGCCGAGGCCGGCCTGGAGCTGGCATTGGAGCCCGGAGAGCTGGAGGAAGCAGAGCCTGTGGCTCTGCCCACCGCGCCGGAAGCCCCCGCAGCGCCGAAGCCGGAACCCCGGCCCGCACCCCAGCCCGAGAAAAAGCCGGAGCCGCCCCGCCGCCGGGAACCCCTGACCCCGCAGGAGCAGCAGGAGGATGCAGAGATGGCCGAACTCAAGGCCATGCTCTATGGCACCCCCAAGCCCGCCCCGGTGGAGGAGGTGCAGGATGCCCCCGAAGAGGTGTTGGCCGTGGAGCCGGAAGCTCCCGCAGCGCCTGAGGGCCCGGCCATCCCCATGGTGTTTGCCGAGGATCAGTCGGTAAAGCAGGCGAAGTCTGCCCCGGAAGCCGCGCCAGAGGTTGAGCCGGAACCGGAAACGGCTTTCCAGTTCTTTGGCAAGGGCGCGGACGAGAACGAGCCGCAGGCCCCTACCCGCACCGAGGCCCCCAGCAAGGACGACAGCATGAGCCTGCCGCTGATGGGGCTGGAAGAGGACGAGGCACCCACCCGGCCTGCCGCCCCGGCAGAGGAGGCCCCGGCCCAGCCTGCTGAGGAAGCGGCCCCTGCCGCACCGGAGGCTGAGGAGAAGCCTGCAGAAGAAGCCGAGCCGGAAACGCCCGAGCAGGTGGGGGAGAAGCTCCGCCGGATGGGCGCGGAGCTGACGCTGCGGTGTGTGCTGGAGGGCATCCTTGCCGTGGTACTGCTCCACTTTGGCCTTGTTGCCGAGGGGCTGCTGGCCCCTGTGGCCTCCCTTGACCCCGTGATCGCCCCGGCGGCGTTCTATGCCGCCAACCTGCTCTTTCTGGCCGGTGCGCTGGCTGTGGGCTGGCCTGTCCTGCGGGATGGCCTGCAGGGCCTCAAGGGCCGCCCCAGTGCAGACACCATGCCGGCGCTGGCTGCCTGCGGTGCGCTGGTGCAGGCTGCGGTCGCCCTGCTCAACGCCCAGAGCTATCAGAACTCCAGCTGGACGCTGCTTTCCGGCGTGGCCGCACTGGGCCTGTTCCTGGCCCTGCTGGGCAGCCGTGTCCTGCTGACTGCCGTCAGAAACGGCTATGACCTTGCCGCCCGATCCCCTGAGGGGCTGCAGGGCGCATTCCGCGTCCGGGATAAGGACCTGATCCGGGTGCTGGCCCGGAGCCTGGATCAGAAAGACCCCTGGGTGCTGCTCAGCCGCCCTGTCCAGTGGGACGAAGCGCTGGTGGAGCAGAGCTTCGGGGAGCGCGCCAGTGAGCGCCGCGCCCGCAAGACAGCTCTGATCCTGCTGGGTGCCGCCGTGCTCAGCGGGCTGGTGTTCCTGCTGTTTGGCGGCGGGCCCAACGGCATGACCGCAGCCCTGACCTCCATGCTCTGCATGGGTGCACCGCTGTCCTCCACCCTGGTTGCGGGCATCGCTTCCCTGCGCCTGCAAAAAACCGCAGCCGCCGCCGGTGCCGTGGTGCCCGGCTGGGCTGCCATTGAGGAGCTGGGCGGTGTGGACACCGTGCAGGTGGATGCCGACGAGCTCTTTACCGCCGACAGCGTGAACCTGGAGGATATCCGCATCTTCAAGGGCGGCCGCATCGACCGTGCCATCCTCTATGCAGCCAGTATCCTCAACCACAGCTGCGAGACCCTGCGGGGCCTGTTCCGTCAGATCATCGAGGACCGCACCGAGATCCTGTACCCTGTGAAGGATCTGGAGGTCCACCACGGCCTTGGCTTTGCCGCCTGGTGCGATAACAACCGGGTGCTCATCGGCAACCGGCTGTACATGGAGCGGGAGGGCGTGCCCCTGCCTGAGCAGGAGTACGAGGATGAGCACTCCCAGAACGGCGCGCTGCAGATCCTGTATCTGGCTGTTTCCGGCAGCCTGCACGCCATGTTCGTGCTCCACTATGTGGGCGGCCGCAACGCCGCCCGCGGTCTGGAGGTGCTGCAGCGGGAGAACATCCGCCTGCTGGTCACCTGTGAGGACCCCAGCCTGACGGCCCGCCACATTACCGAGGCTTACCATCTGCCCGAGGGGATGATCACTCTGCTGGATCAGGAGCAGTGCAGCGCGCTGACCCCTGCCCAGCCGGACGAGACGGCCCGCTGCTGTATGCTGCATGATAAGGGCTTTGCCAGCCTGATCGGCGGCCTGCGCGCGGCGGAAAAGGCCCAGAACGCCGAGACCAGCGCCACCACGGTGCAGATGGTCTCGGTCTGGTTCTCGGTGGTCATCGGTGCTCTGCTGACCTACGCGGGCAGCATCGGCACCCTGTCGGTGGCCGCTGTCCTGATGTATCAGGCGGCATGGAGCGCTTTGAGCATTGCAGTCTGCGCTCTGAAACAGCATAACTGAGAAATATTCTCAAAATAAATAGGAATTATTCTTGATTTCAATTCGGAACTCTGGTATAATCAGTGCAGAAGGAACGCCCCGGCGGTCACCGGCGGCGAAATGATACACCGCACAAACAAAAGGAGAGCATGAATATGGAACTCAAGGGTACCAAGACCGAGAAAAACCTGTGGGAAGCCTTTGCAGGCGAGAGCCAGGCCCGCAACAAGTATACCTTCTTCGCCAGCGTGGCCAAGAAGGAGGGCTATGAGCAGCTGGCAGCGATCTTTGAGGAGACGGCTGCCAACGAGAAGGAGCACGCCAAGATGTGGTTCAAGGCCCTGAACGGCGGCTCCATCCCCGATACCATGACCTGCCTGAAAATGGCAGCCGGCGGCGAGCACGACGAGTGGACCGAGATGTACCCCCGGATGGCCGCAGAGGCCAAGGAAGAGGGCTTTACCCAGCTGGCTGCCCTGTTCACTATGGTGGCGCAGATCGAGAAAGAGCACGAGGAGCGCTACCGTGAGCTGGCCGAGAACCTGAAGAACAACAAGGTTTTTGCCCGGGAAGAGCAGCAGGTCTGGCAGTGCCGGAACTGCGGCTACACCTATATCGGCAAGTCGGCTCCCCTGAAGTGCCCGGTCTGCGCACATCCCCAGAGCTACTTTGAGCTGAAAAAGCACAATTATTGATCCTGTCCGGAACGCCGCAGCTCCCACGCCGGGACTGCGGCGTTCTTTTTGCACAAAATTTTCCGGAAAAACTGGTATAGTCCACGAAATCGGGTGCGAAAGCACAGCACTTTGGGCGAAAAACTTGACCCACATTGGCCGGACGTGTAAAATGAATCAGTAGTGAGAAAAATCATGGACGCGAAATTTTTCCATGTGTGCGGCATTCCTTTGATCCCATGGGATGAAACAAGGAGGGAAGTTCGACCCAATGAAATGGAAATTCCAAACCGCGGGGCGGCTTCTGGCCCTGCTGGCTCTGAGCGGGGCCCTGCTGGCTGCCCCTTTGCCCGCGCAGGCCGCGCCCGGTGTGCTGACAGGCCTGACCGGAACCGGTTCCAAGCTGGAACTGGAGCTGACCGAGATGGAGCTGGAGATCACCGATGATGACCCCCGCCCCAAGGGCTACCTGTACACCAGCGGCCAGAGCGATTATTACTTCATCGTCTGGATGAGCAGCAACTCCAATGTTGCCACGGTGGACGGCGACGGCAAGGTGACGGGCCGCAATGCAGGCACTGCCATCATCACAGCCATCTCCGACCACGGCGAACGTGCCGCCTGCAAGGTGACCGTGACCCGCAAAAATGAGGAAGCAGCCAGAAAAAAGCCCACGCTGGATACCACCAGCCTAAGCCTTGTGCTGCAGTACAATGACCTGCACCCCACCCATCAGCTCCAGTTGACCAACAGCGACCACTCCTTCCTCTATGTCTACCAGTGGATGAGCAGCAACCCCGAGGTGGCTACGGTCAGCGACAAGGGCCTTGTCACGGCTCAGGCGGCGGGCACCACCACCATCACGGCAATGGTCTCCAACGGCCAGGCTTTGCGGTGCAGCGTTACGGTGACCTCGGATATCGGCAAGGTGACCCTGAACAAAAGTGACCTGCTGCTCCGCACCGTGGGCACCCAGGAGCGCCTGACGGCCACCGTTGCGGTGGAAGGCGGCGGCAGTGTGCCCATTACATGGGTCAGCAGCAACCCCGGTGTCGTTACCGTGGATGCGGATGGCGTGGTGACCGCCGTTGCCGATGGAGAAGCCAAGGTCACGGCCCTTTCGCCCGCCGGACGCTTTGACGTGTGCAGCGTTGTGGTGGGCATGGCGGCGGAGAAGTACGAATCTGAAGCCGACCTTGCTGACGAGCTCAAGCTCCCTGACCCCTACGTTGCCGTACGGCTGAACAAACTGGCATAAAAAAAGCACCCGCCCATGGCTGTTTTTGACGGCTATGGGCGGTTTTTGCGTGTATGGAAACGGATGCGCTGGGAAAAACTTGCCGAAGAGGAATTTTTTTCAAAAAATATTTTGCGTTGCATGTTGTGGTGTACCTGACACATCTGGCTGCCTCCGGCAGGTGAAAAAGGACAAAATGGCCCGAACGTTGTTTAAGACAGGGGGCGGATGCCCCACGGAGTGGCAAAATCTCTGCAAAAAAGGCGGCTGTCCGGCTTGAATGACACATTTAACAAAAATTTGACGTGAAGTGATTGAATTTGCAACTCTTGACAGAAGGCGGGACAAACCATTATCCTTTTATCCAAAGGAAAGTATTTTATGTCGCCAGACGTTGGAATGCCTGGTGGACAAGTGTGTGTCAGGAGGGAAAGAATATGACCAACTACCGGAACCGAATCGGGGAAGCCATTGCCTTTGCCCGGAACGTGGCGGGCAGATCTCAGCAGGAGCTTGCGGATATGCTGGGGCGGGACAAGCGCACCATTCAGAAATGGGAGCGGGGCGAGATCCGCATTGCGCTGGAGGATTATCTGGATGTATTCGATACTCTGCACCTGCCGGTGGGGCCCTATGAAATGTGGATCCGGCATCCGGAACTCTTTCCGCGCGGCATGGAGGATATCAAGGGCTTCAGCACCGAAAAGAAGCGGAGGACACTGGCGGATTATTATCTGCATCAGGCTGCACCGCTGGAGATCGAGCAGGAGTATTACATCCTGTTCGGTGACCACGGCAGCAACAGCTGCGGCATCCGGCAGGAGCAGCTGGCCAACCTGCAGACTCCGCTCCGTGACCGCAAGCGGATCGTGAACCAGATCATCGACAACTACTATGAGGCCCGGGCCATCGGACATCTGACCGACCCGGAGGGCCAGCAGCCAGTGATGCCCATTCTGGAAGCCTGCTACGATGCCAGTGCACGGAGCGTGGAAGCCAACGAGAACCGGTACAGCATCGGCAGCATCGAGGACTATCTGGACGATGCGGCAAAACCGGCAGAAGAGTGAACCGAACAGCAGACGGCCATGTGCAGCCGCCTGCTGTTTTTGCGTGCGGCCTGCCTGCGGGAAAATATTGTGAAATTTGCGGATTCCTGCTATACTTATCCTATTGATGAAAAAGAAGGGTGAGATAAATGGCATACAATATGGGCGGTCGGCGCTTCCGGCCGGTGGGCAGCGGAAAAAAGCGGACTGCGCCGCAGTACGGGCCGGTGGGCACAGGCTGCCCGTTTGTGGAGGAGGCCGTGGCGCGGCTGTACCGGGAGCAGAACGAGGAACATTTCTGGAGCCTGATGAACGCCCTGAACTATGCGCTGGAATTGCAGACCAAGGTGCTGGTGCCGCTGGATGCGGCGGTGGACCCCCAGAGCGGGGCCGCCCCCTGGGCACACCTGCCCATCCCGGAGGATCGGGCCGAGGGCCTGCCGCCCTGGCTGCTCCACGCCCGGAAAGAGCGGCACTATCTGCCGCTGTTCACCTCGGTAAAGAACGCCGAGGCGGAAAAGGCCAGCGCAACCCGCCCCATGGTGGAGCGCAGCCTGCGCAGCGCCATGGAGTATGCGCTGGAAACGGACGGCATCGATGGTGTGGTGCTGGACCCGTGGACAAGCTCTGCCACGCTGGATGTCTCCCTGCTCAGCGGGCTGCTGAAATCGGAGCGGGGAAGCGACAACCCCGGCGCTCAGGAGCTGGAAGCCGGGCACGCCGCCGCCCGGGCCGGGGATTGGCAAGAAGCGGCGGCACGCTACACTGCCGCCGCCGAGGCGGGCAGCGCAGAGGCGCTTTCTGCCCTGGGGGACTGCCTGTATTATGGCCGGGGTGCCCGGAAGAATAAGACCCAGGCCCGGCGGATGTGGAAAAAGGCCGCACAGGCCGGGGAGGTGCAGGCCATGATCGCCCTGGGGGATGACTGTGCCGCATCGGGCGGGGAGATGGCGGAGACCCTGCAATACTACCGCCGCGCCCAGAGCGCTGCCCGGGAGGTGCCGGACATCGCCTACACCCCGCAGGTCTGCCTGCGCCTTGCCCAGTACGAGACCCAGTACCTCTCCCGCAAAAAGGCGCTGCTGCAGGTGGCGGAGGCCGTGCAGGGCTTTCGGATCCTGCAGGCCGAGGGCGAAACGGATGCTGCCGACTGGCTGCGGGAGGCTGAACTGCTGACGGATCAGCTGCTGGCCGACGATAAAAACGCCTGAAACACAGTTTCTTTACATTTGTTCTAAGAAATCGTCATAGGAAACCGGTAAGATATTCAAGGAAATATTCTGTGCCGAAGAAAAGAGGACAAGCACTATGAGCAAAGTGATCGGAATCGACCTTGGCACCACCAACTCCTGCGTGGCGGTGGTGGAGGGCGGCAAGCCTGTGGTCATCACCAACGCCGAGGGCGAGCGCACCACCCCCAGCGTGGTGGCCTTTACCAAGGATGGCGAGCGTCTGGTGGGCGGCGCGGCAAAGCGCCAGATCGCCACAAACTCCGGCCGCACGGTGTCCAGCATCAAGCGGTACATGGGTTCTGATCACCGGGTGCATATCGATGGCAGAGACCTGACCCCGCAGGAGATCAGCGCCATGATCCTGACCAAGATCCGCCGCGATGCCGAGAGCTACCTGGGCGAGCCGGTGACCGAGGCCGTCATCACCGTGCCTGCCTATTTTGACGACAGCCAGCGCAAGGCCACTCAGGACGCGGGCCGCATTGCGGGCCTGAATGTTCTGCGCATCATCAACGAGCCCACCGCCGCCGCGGTGGCCTATGGCCTGGACAACGAAGCTCCCCAGAAGATCCTGGTCTATGATCTGGGCGGCGGCACCTTTGATGTTTCGATCATCGAGATCGAGGATGGCACCTTTACGGTGCTGGCCACCGGCGGCGATACCCATCTGGGCGGCGATGACTTTGACGAGCGCATCGTTGAGTGGGCTGTGGCGGAGTTCCGCAGATCTGACCGCATCGATCTGACCAAGGACCCCGCCGCCATGGGCCGCCTGAAGGAGGAAGCGGAAAAGGCCAAGAAGGAGCTTTCCAGCGCGCTTTCCGCTCAGCTGAACCTGCCGTTTATCGCGGTGGGCAAGGATGGCCCTCACCATCTGGATCTGAGCCTGGGCCGCCCCCAGTTTGAGATGATGACCGGCGACCTGCTGGCCCGCACCGTTCAGCCGGTGCAGAACGCCCTGCGGGATGCCGGGCTTTCCGCCAGCCAGCTGGGCAAAGTCCTGCTGGTGGGCGGCAGCACCCGGATGCCCGCTGTGGAGCGGCAGGTCCGGGAGCTGCTGGGCTGTGAGCCCAGCCACACCCTGAACCCCGATGAATGCGTGGCCATGGGTGCCGCCGTGCAGGGCGGCCTGCTGCAGGGCGGCGGAAAGCTGGCCGGTGCCACCGGCGCGGCCGCGCAGGGCCTTGTGCTGATGGATGTCACCCCGCTGACGCTGTCCATTGAGACGCTGGGCGGCGTGGCCACCCCCCTCATCACCCGCAACAGTATGATCCCCACCCGCAAGAGCCAGATCTTTACCACGGCCCGCCCCATGCAGACCAGCGTGGAGATCAATGTGCTGCAGGGCGAGCGCCACTTTGCCCGCGACAACAAGAGCCTGGGCAAATTCAAGCTCACCGGCATCCGCTCCGGCTTCTCCTCCAAGCCCCAGATCGAGGTCACCTTTGACATTGATGTGAATGGCGTGGTCAAGGTGTCTGCAAAGGATCTGGGCACCGGCCGGGAGCAGAACATCACCATCACCGGCAGCACCAATCTTTCTGAGAACGAGATCCAGCGCGCCATGGCCGATGCCGCTGCCTACGAAGAGGAGGATACCCGCCGCAGGGAGCGGCTGGAGCTCCACAATCAGGCCGAGATGCTGGCTTACAAGGTGGATGAAGCCCTCTCCAAGTGTAAAAAGGAGCTGGACAAGGACGAGAAGAACCGAGTCAGGAACGACCTTGCCAGCCTGCGCCGCTGCCTGCGCAAGGATAAGCCCGAAAAGATGAACGAGACCGAGGAAGCGAACCTCCGTCAGGCAAAATCCCAGCTGGAAGCCAGTGCCAACCACTTGATGGTGCTGTACAGCACGGAGCAGGATGCCGGCCGGCAGTAAGCAGGCAATTCCCTACTGAAAAACTTCGTTGAAAGGGTTGACAAAGCCGGAAGAGTGGGGTATTATGTATGCAATATCACAAAAATGGCTGTGAAGAGAAGAGTAGGTTTTCGCATTGATCCTTCCAGAGAGCCCGGGCGGTGGAAAAGGGCAGGAAACAGGGGACTGAAAATGGTCTCGGAGCTGCGGGGGCGAAGTGCAAGAGTGCTAAGCCTGCGACGGGAGCGCCCGTTACAGCGTCCGGTTGTCGCGTTGCAAAACGCCGCAGCAGTGAGGCTGCCTCTGTGAGGGGACAGTAAACCAAGGTGGTACCACGGAAGTTTTACGCTTTCGTCCTTGTGGGTGTATGCCCGCTGAGGACGGAAGCGTTTTTTATTTTGCTTCCGGTGCAAAAGGGTGCGGATTGTGCCGCACCGCACAAAAACATTTTTGTAAAAGTAGAGAGGGAAAACAAAATGTCTAAGATCACTCGTCGTAATTTTCTGAAAGTTTCCGGCGTGGCCGCTGCTGCTGCTGCCCTGACCGCCTGCGGCGGCTCTTCCTCCACCGCAAGCTCCGCCGCTTCCGGCGCTGCATCCTCTGAGGCTGCCTCCACCGCTGCCAAGCTGGACAAGATCAAGGTCGCCGTTCCCAACGACACCACCAACGAGGCCCGCGCACTGACCCTGCTGGAGAAGAACGGCTTCTTCAAGCTGAAGGCAGATGCAGGCCTGACCGCCACCAAGAACGATATCGAGGAGAACCCCCTGAACGTCAATGTGGACGAGGTCGAGGCTGCTCAGGTGCCCAACGTCCTGCAGGATGAGGACTATGCTGTCATCAACTCCAACTACGCCATCTCCGCCGGTCTGGACCCCATGACCGACGCTCTGGCCATGGAGGATGGCACCTCTGCCTACGTCAACGTTCTGGTCTGCAAGGAAGGCAATGAGGAGGAGCCCAAGATCAAGGCTCTGGTCGCTGCCCTGCAGAGCCAGCAGGTCAAGGACTTTATGACCGAGAGCTACGGCGGCGCTGTGGTCTCCGTTGTGGAGGACCCCACCGACGGCTATGATCCTTCCATCGATTATGACGCACTGAACGGCGAGACTGTCAGCTGCGCTGCCACCCCCGCCCCCCACTGCGAGATCCTGGAGGTCTGCAAGCAGATCCTGGCCGACAAGGGCATTACGCTGGACATCCAGGAGTACGATGACTATGTGATCCCCAACACCATCGTTGAGGATGGCCAGTGCGACACCAACTACTTCCAGCATCAGCCCTACCTGGACAACTTCAATGAGGAGAAGGGCACCCACCTGGTCTCCGTTGCCGGGATCCACGTTGAGCCCATGGGCATCTACGGCGGCAAGCAGAGTGACCTGAGCCCGATCGAGGGTTAAGGAAACGCGGCTCGCCCTCTCAGTCAAAGCCTGACGGCTTTGCCAGCTCTCCCAAAGGGAGAGCCAATTGCAGCCCACAGTCAGCTGTTGTTGCGCCCGGAAGATGCAGTGCCTCCCACTTTGGGGGAGGTGGCATTGCGGAGCAATGACGGAGAGGGCAAGGATGTTACATCAAAAGGAGAATTCCTGTGATCGAGATCAAACACCTTTCCAAGACCTTCCAGATGAAGGACGGCGCAGTGAATGCGCTGAAGGACATCAGCCTGACCATCCCGGATGGTTCGATTTACGGCATCATCGGCATGTCTGGCGCGGGTAAATCCACGCTGGTGCGCTGCATCAACCTGCTGGAGCGCCCCACCGAGGGCAGCGTGGTCATTGACGGCGTGGAGATGGAAAAGCTCACGCCTGCCCAGCTGCGCCAGCGCCGCCGGGAGATCACGATGATCTTCCAGCAGTTCAACCTGCTGATGCAGCGCAGCTGCCTGAAGAACATCTGCTTCCCCATGGAGCTGGCAGGTGTGAAGAAAGAGGAAGCCGAAAAGCGCGCCAAGGAACTGCTGGAAATGGTGGGCCTGCCCGATAAGGCCAACGCCTACCCGGCCCAGCTCTCCGGCGGCCAGAAGCAGCGCATTGCCATTGCCCGCGCACTGGCAACTGACCCCAAGGTCCTGCTCTGCGATGAGGCCACCAGCGCGCTGGACCCCAACACCACCCACTCCATCCTGACCCTGATCAAGGACATCAACCGGAAGCTGGGCATCACAGTGGTGGTCATCACCCATCAGATGAGCGTTGTGGAGGAGATCTGCGATCACGTTGCCATTCTGGACGGCGGCGTTGTGGTGGAACAGGGCGAGGTGAAGGAGATCTTCGCCAACCCCAAGACCGCCGCGGCAAAGCGTCTGGTGGCTCCCAACGGCGGCAGCGCCGCCCGCGACCTGTCCAGCTTTGCGCCGGACGATCATGTGGTGCGTGTGACCTTCAACGGTTCTTCCGCCGCAAAACCGCTGGTGGCAAGCCTTGCCGCCGAAAAGGGCATTCTGGTGTCGGTGCTCAGCGCCGATACCCGCGACCTGAGCGGCCAGTGCTACGGCTCCATGCTGCTCAAGCTGCCCGCTGACCTGGACGAAGCAAAACAGGCTGCTGCCTATATGCGGGCACAGCCCGGCATTACGGTGGAGGAGGTGACCGGAGAATGACCATTGCAGATTATGGCTTTGCCATCTGGGAGACCTTCTATGTGACGGTGCTCTCCACCGCGTTCTCTCTGGTCATCGGCCTGCCGCTGGGCGTGCTGCTGGTGGCCGGTGATAAGGACGGCATTCTGCCCCTGCCCGGCTGGCTGATGCACCTGCTGAATATCATCATCAATATCCTGCGCAGTGTGCCTTTCCTGATCTTGATGATCTGCGTTTTTCCGCTGACCCGTATCATCGTGGGCACCACCGTAGGCACCAAGGCCACCATCGTCCCGCTGGTGGTGGCGGCCTTCCCGTTTGTGGCGCGTCTGGTGGAGACCAGCCTGCGTGAGCTGGATGAGGGTGTGGTGGAAGCCGCCCAGAGCATGGGCGCGACCCCGTTCCAGATCATCACCAAGGTAATGATCCCCGAGTGCCTGCCCGGCCTGATCTCCAGCATGACCACGGCCCTGACCACCATTCTGG